>WNFE01000452.1_pt1 | contig 28959 bp, 23 predicted proteins | sample 5400451 | NCBI WGS metagenome assembly WNFE01 (sample SAMN13153344, study PRJNA577476) | soil metagenome | isolation source: 200 cm saprolite under Douglas fir tree site 2 hole 2 | place: USA:California | collected 2015-04-18
GATGCGACCGGAGTCTCCGTGATCTCCGTCATCGTCTCGGCAATCGTCCACTCGAATACGATTGATACCCTAACGGGAGGAACCGGGGGCCGAGGACAGGCCGGCGGGCACGGAGGGAACGTCACGGGCGTACTCGATCTCGGGAACAATGACAAACGTTTCAACACCACTTCGATCTCATCGAACTCCATCGTCACCCTCACCGGTGGCATGGGAGGGAACGGAAGGTCGCCTGGAGGAGACGGCGGCAGCGCAACGGGAGTCGGCGTGGTCTTCCTGAGCCCGAATCTGGCCTCGAATATCCTTCAGACCCTCGCCGGAGGCCGTGGAGGAGACGGATCTGTGGCCCCCGCGGTCGCGGGCCGAGGCGGCGATGCGCAAGGAGTCATCGGCGCCCTCGTCGCGAACGGACTGTCGTCGAGAGACTCGATCTCCAGCGTTACGAAAGGCATCGTCGGCACAGGGACCTCGCCACAGACATCCTATGGAATCGGGTTCCAGTTCATCGGCAACGCGACGTTCACGAGCCGCTTCACGGTCGATAACGGGACCTTCTCGTCCGTTGGCAACTACGAGTTCTTCGTGAACAACTACACGCGAGCGGTCTCTGTGAACACCACGTTCACGAAGGTCGCGATCATGAATGCCGGGAACCTGACCGTCCGAAACTACCTCGATGTTCGGGCTCTGTGGCCCAACGGGCTAACCCTTGTGGCGGGAGCGCGAGTCATCGTCCAGGATAATGGGGTGGAGGTCTGGAACCGGACGGCGGCGACGGGCGATCAACCCTGGATCCTTGTGACGGACCGGGTGTACATCCGGATGAACACGGCGACGGAGAATGTCACGCTGGCCAGGGTGACCTACTTGGCGTACACCTTCGTGAACAGTCCTCGGAGCGTCAATATGGCGACGAGCCATATAGAGCCCTTCACAATGGTCGACATCGATGCTCCGACCTCCTCGGCGAGCCCGCTTCCAACGTACGAGAACTCGACGTCTTTCTTCGTCTACTACACTGCGAGCGATGGGACCGGAAAGGGACTCGGCAACATCACCCTCTGGTATCGTCAGGGGGAGAGCATGGTATGGATCAAGTTCGCGACCCAGGCCGCGGGGACCTCAGGACAGTTTGCCTTCGTCGCAACGTCCAACGGACATTATGAGTTCGCCACGACGGCGGACGATCTCGCGGGGAACAAACAACCCGGGCCTGGCGCGAACAACACTTGGACCATGATCGATACGCTCACTCCGGGCTCCCATGTGAACGTCCTTACGGCGTACAAGAATTCGATGTCCTTCACAGTGACATGGGCACCGGACACCGGGGTCACCGATATCGCGACGTATACGATTCAGTACAAGACGGGATCCGGTTGGGTGAACTGGCTCGTCGGCACGACGTCGACGTCGGCAACATTCACGGCCCCATCGGAAGGGATTTACGCTTTCCGCTCGATCGCGATTGACCGCGCTGGGAACTGGGAGGTCCCGCCTGCCGGGAACGACACGTGGACGATCGTGGATGTGACCCGGCCGGTCGTGACCTCCTACGTGCCGACGGTGACGAACGCGACCACGTCGCCGATCATCCAGATCACGTTCTCCAAGTCGATGAACCGAGCCTCGGTCGAGCTGGCGTTCTCGATCTCGGGCGGCATGAACGGGACGTTCCAGTGGAGTTCGGACTCTCGCTCCGTGACATTCCTCCCGAGCCGATCGCTTCAGGCCGGCACGACGTACACGGTCGTGCTCGCGACGACCGCTACGGACCTGGCCGGGAACCAGATGCTCATCCCCTTGACGTATCAGTTCTCGACGGCAGCCGCGCCCCCAATCGGCCTCTCGCTGTCCAGCTTCTGGTGGCTCCTTCCGATCTTGGCGGCGATCGTGGGGGTCGCATTGTTCCTCATCATGCGGCGTCGTGGCGCGGCCGCACCGAAGCCTGTCGCCCCTGCCCCGACCATCGCGAAGGCGAAGGAGGCCATCCTCGAGGATCTGTTCCTCCTGAACCACAAGGACGGGCTCTTGATCAAGCACGAGACGCGCAGGCTCCGACCCGATGTCGACACGGACATCTTGACGGGCATGCTTACGGCCGTGCAGCAGTTCGTGAAGGATGCGCTCCGCGGCGACGACTACGCAGACCTGAACGAGATGACCGTCGGCCAGATGCACATCCTGATCGGCCGGGGGAAGTGGCTCGTGCTGGCCGCGCGCATCGAAGGGGACGGCAGCCCGCCGTGGACTGCGAGCATCGAGCGGTGCATCAAGGACATGGAAGACCACCACTGGGACCAACTCGAGGATTGGGACGGGGACATGGCGATCGCCCGCGTCCTCACGCCGTACCTCAAGAAACTCATCGACGGCGGGTACTCCGCTCCAAACGCCTGAGGCCGAGCCGGGCACAGGCTTTCGCGACGTTCGTCGTCCTCCTCGCGATCTCCGAGGCGATCGGCTCTCTTCCCACGTTGAATCATTCGAAATGGTTCCTCACACGTTCTACCCCCGTTGGAATATTGAGATGGTCGCACGACCAATACCGATAACAAAAGCTTTAATTCTGGATGCCACTTTCTAACAAGGGATGGGACTAGACCGCGTCTTGTTCCAGAGACTTGCGCCGACAGACCAGACGCCGTCCCGCCCCGACCGACTCGCGGGCCCAGGCACGCGGTGATACAAGGATGGCAAGTGACGAGGGCGACGGGAAGGCAGGGAAGTCGGCGGACGAAGTCCGGGACGAGTTCGAAGAGAAGATGGACCGGCTCCGGCGACAGTACGAGCGGGACCTCCACTCGTTCCGCTACGAGATCGAGGAGCGGGAGTACCGGCTCAAGGCCTACGAGGACAAGTTCAACAAGATCAAGCAGCCTCCTCTCCTGTACGCCTACGTCGTGCGGAAGGAGGGTCCGGACCTCGATGGGAACCAGGTCGTCGTGGCACGGGCGACCGAGCTCCTGAAGGTCTCGACGGGGTTGGTCGACAAGTCCCAGCTCGGCGTCGGCCAATACATCTGGGTCCATCCGCAGACGTACGCGATCGTCGAAGGCAGCGCGGTCCGCAACGAGGGCGTCATCGCCAAGGTCGCGGACATGATGGACGGGAAGCTCGTCATCTCGATCGAAGGCGACATGGAGAAGCGCCTGATCAATTGCGACAAGGGCGTCTACAAGAAACTGAAGCCAGGCTTCCAGATCAGCGTGCTCCCTCCGACGATGGAGGTCCTCGAGGTCCTCCCGAACCTGGAGGTCAAGTCCCTTCTCCTCGGGGAGAAGCCGAACGTGAAGTACACGGAGATCGGCGGGCTCATTGAAGCGATCGAGCGGATCAAGGACGTCGTCGTCCTCCCGTACCAGGAGGCCAAGCTGTTCGCGCAGATCCACTTGGAGGCGCCGCGCGGCATCTTGCTCTACGGGCCGCCGGGCTGCGGCAAGACCCTGCTCGTGAAGGCGATCGCGACGGAGAACGATATGACCTTCTTCAACGTCAGCATCGCCGACGTCCTCTCGAAGTGGGTGGGGGAGAGCGAGCGGATCATCAAGGAGATCTTCCGGCAGGCGCACGAGAAGAAGCCGAGCATCGTTTTCTTCGACGAGATCGAAGCGCTGTTCACAGTCCGGGGGATGATGGACACGTCTGGCGTGCACAAGAACATCATCGCCCAGATCCTGAGCGAGATGGACGGGCTCGTCGAGCTGCACGACGTATTCGTGATTGGCGCGACGAACCGCGCCGACCTCGTCGACCCGGCCCTGCTCCGCCCCGGACGATTCGATGAGATCATCGAGATCCCCCGTCCCGACCGGAAAGCGGCGGAGGAAGTTCTCCGGATCTACCTGAACGAGGACCTTCCTGTGTCCGCGATCCTGGAGGAACAGTCCGGAGGACACAAGGAGGCGGTCGACGCCCTGCGTCGGTACGTCCTCGACGAGTTGTACGGGGAGAACAAGTGGGTCAAGGTCAAACTGGATACGGAAGCGAAAGAGGCGATCAAGACCGTCAAGCGCAAGGACATCATCTCCGGCGCGATCATCGAGGCCATCGTGACGACGGCGAAGAAGAACTTCGTCAAGCGCGTGATTCAACTGAAGAAGACCGACCGGAAGAAGGAAGGTCTGACGATGAAGGACCTCGAGATGGCGATCGACGAGGAGAGCAAGGAGCACGCCATCACGGAGATGTACGTCTACGAGAAACGCCAGCGAGAGGTCTTCCGGACCGGTGCGGACCCGATGGTCGGGTGACGCATGAGGAAGATGGTCCAGGGGACCGAGCACGAGTACACGCTGTACTGCCGCAAGATGGGCACGATGGGGTTCGACCCCCACATGATGGCGCTCGACCTGCTGCGCGATTCCGACCTCCACTTGGCCGGAGAGTTCATCACGAACGGCTCGCGCGTCTACTACGACGTCGGGCATTTCGAGGTCAGCACCGCGGAGACGACGAACTTCCACGACGTCGTCATCTGGGAGAAGGCCGGGGAGAAGGTCCTCGACTGGCTCCGCCGCGTCATGGAGGAGAAGTACACCGGCGACATGAAGATCCACGCGTTCAAGAACAACACGTCGCCGGACGGGACGTCGTACGGGTCGCACGAGAACTACTGCGTCTCCCGCGACGTGCCGTTCCCGGGTCAGTACGTCCGCGACCTGGTCCCGCATCTGTCCACGCGGATCATCTACACCGGGGCGGGCGACATCGTCCGCGGGAAATACGTGCTCTCGCCGATGGCCTTCCTGACCTCCCAGGTGGTCAGCGGGGAGACGATGCACGACACCGGCATCCTGAACACGCGCGACGAGCCGCACGCCGATGGCCGCCTCTGGCGACGGCTGCACGTGATCGTCGGGGACGCGCTCATGAACGAGACCGCGATCATGCTCCGCCACTTCGTGACGTCGGGCGTGCTGCAGCTCATGGAAGACGGAAAGTTGAGCGATGTCCCTCGGCTCAAGGACCCGATCCGGGATTTGTGGCACAACGTCGAGATCCGGAATCCGGAGGGGTGGAAGGTCGAGCTGGAGGACGGCCGGATCGTCTCGCCGATTGACATTCAGCGGTACTACCTCGAGAAGATCGAGTCGATCGTGAAGGACGACTGGGAGCGCCGCGCGCTGCGGACGTTCGAGGAGGTGCTGGAGGGCCTCGAGAACCGGCGCTCGAAGGAGCTCGCGCACCGGATCGAATGGCTCGATCGGTGGTTCGCGATCCAGGAGGCGGGCGAGAAGAAGGCAGGGCCCGACGTCGACATGATGGCGTGCAAGCAATACTCCGAAATCGGGGAGGAACGGTCTCTGTTCTACAAGCGGCAGCGCGCCGGCTTGGTGGATCGCATCACGGACGACGATGCTATCAAAAAGGCGATTCAGGAGCCGCCGAAAGACACCCGCGCGGCGCTACGAAGGGAGCTATGCGACACCTTCAATATCGAGATGATTGATTGGTCTATGCTGATCGTGAACGACGGGACGCGGCGGCGCATCGATCTCCTCGATCCTTACGCCACGAAGATGGAGGCCCCTTATGCCACAGCAAGTTGAGGAAAAGCCGAAAAAGCGGAAGAAGAACGAGAAGAAACTGGAGTTCGAGGCTGGCAAGGTCTTCACTCCCGGCGAAGTCAAGGAAGAGGACTTCGAACTCGACTTGGAGTCGGCCCGTTTCAGAGCCCAAAAAGGCGAAGGAGGAGACCGCCGTTCTTAGTACTTTCACTGACCCCTCGCCGAAAAGATGGTTGGCTCCCGCTCGTTCTTAAGTCCTTCATTGCTGTTCCCATAGAGTACGTCGCTGGCTTCGTAGACGGGGAAGCCCAGGTCACACTGGGCCGAATACCTCGCGGACAGTCGTATGAATACTGCCTCAGGATTTCAATTTACAATACAGACCGGCCTGTCCTGGCGAAGATTCGCAGATATTGGGGAGGCACGTTGACCAGCTCGCCTTCGCGGAATCCCCGATGGAAGCCCTCCTATGCGTTGATTTGGACGAATGCCGCCGCGGCCAGATTCCTACATGAGGTATCCCCACATCTGAGGGTCAAGTCCAGGCAAGCAGCGGTTTTGCATCGGTTCCATCAACATCTTCAGAAATGTTTTCGGAGGAGGGATCGCCTCGGACACCTTCTCCCGTTGTCCGCGCGACAGTTGGAAATCCGAGAGGGCTTCTATCGGCGTATCAAGGCGCTGAACAGGAGGGGATCGACGGGTCAACCGGAGCGCCAAAGGGGTTTGTCCCCTGGCCGCGGCTCTCAGACTATCTCCGCAAAATATCTTGCAGGGTTCATAGACGCGGAGGGCTGTTTGATGCTTGCGAAAGTACGTCATGTGGGCTGGAATCCGCAGTATACACCGAGGGTCCAGGTATGCAACACCAATCGAGCGATCCTGGAAGATCTGCGAAGATCTTTCGGAGGCATCCTCGCCCGCCAGCCCAGGCGTGTCCCCGGCTGGAAAGACGCCGATCAGTTAGTCTGGACCGGCCGAAGGGTCAAGCCACTTTTGCTGGCGGTCAGACCATTTCTTCAGATCAAGACGAGGCAGGCGAGACTCTTGCTCCAGTTCATCCGTCATCGAAAGAGGACTCATCAGAGGCGAATCGGTCGTGGTTTCGCGCGGTTGCCCGCCGGGGTGATAGCCTATCGTGAGGCCCTTTTTCTGAGAATGAGAAAACTCAACGCAAAGGGGCCGTCTGGGGCCAACGCAGGGCCCTAACCATCTCGGCCCCGTTCTTTCTGCCCGCCTGGCTAGGTCAAGCGCAGGCCTAAGCATAGTCGGGCAACTTGATATCGCCCGCCCGCCTTGCCACCGGCCGGATGCCCACCCGCGTCGAGACGCTGGACAACGGCCTGAAGGTCATCCTCCGGCCGATCCCGGACACGCAGGCCCTCTCGACCTGGGTCGTCTACCGGATCGGCTCCCGCAACGAGCTCCCCGGCATGACCGGCTCGACGCACTGGGTCGAGCACATGCTGTTCAAGGGCGGTGGCAAGCTCGCCAAAGGCGACATCGACAAGATGATCTCCCGCCTCGGCGGCAAGATGAACGCCTTCACCGACACCGATTACACGATGTACTTCGAGACGATCCCCGCGAGCGCGATGGACACGGCCCTCATGATCGAGTCGGAGCGCATGCGCAACGCCGCGTTCGACCCGAAAGAGGTCGAGGCCGAGCGGACGGTGGTCATCAGCGAGCGCGAGGGCGCGGAGAACCAGCCGGAGTTCGCGGTCGAAGAGGAGCTCTGGGGCCTCGCCTTCCACGTCCACCCCTACCACTGGACGGCCATCGGGTACAAGCAGGACCTCGCGACCCTCGACCGGGAGCCGCTGTATCGTCACTACCTGCGCTACTACGCGCCGAACAACGCCTCCCTCGTCCTGGTGGGCGGCTTCGACCCGGCGGTCGCGATGCAGCGCGTCCGCGAGGCGTTCGGGGCCCTGAAGCCGGAGACGCCGCCGGACCCGCTCCGCCTCTCGGAGCCGGAGCAGCACGGGGAGCGGCGGAGCGACCTCGACCGCCCGGGCCCCGCGGACCTCCTGTCCGTGGGGTGGCACATCCCGGCCGCGAGCCACGAGGACACCGCGGCGCTCGTCCTCCTGTCGACGGTCCTCGGCGGCTGGCGCGGCATCGTGCCGTTCGCGGCCGGCGACTGGCAACCGCGCTCGAACCGCCTGTACCGCGCGCTCGTCGACGCGCGCCTCGCGACGGACGTCGGCGTGCGGCAGGAGATGAAGCTCGATCCGGCGTTGCTGATCGCGAGCGTCACCCTGGCGCGCGGCGCGTCCCTCGACCGCGTCGAGGCCATCCTCGACCGGGAGGTCGAGAAGGTGCGAAAGGCCCCGCCGGCGAGGGCCGAGCTCGCGCGCGCCCGCGCGCAGGTCCGCGCGTGGGCCCGGTACGAGCAAGACGGCGTCACGTTCCAGGGGATCCTCCTCAGCGCGGGCGAGGGCCTCGGCTCGTGGGACTTCGGGGAGACGCTCCTCGCGAAGATCGAGAAGGTGCGCGCGGAGCAGATCCGGGCGGTCGCCCGGACGTACCTGGTCGACGACCACCGGACCGTCGTGCGGTTCCACGCCCAGGAGGTCCCGGCGTGAACCTGCCGGACCGGACCGTCCTCGAGAACGGCGCCGTCCTCCTGTCGCACGCCTTGCCGTCGAACCCGTTCATCGCGTTCCGCGGGAGCGTCCCCGCCGGGGTGGCGGCCGAAGGCTCCGACCAGGGCGTCGCCGAGTTCACATCGCGGCTCCTGCTGAGCGGCACGCGGACGATGAGCGCGGCGAAGCTCTCGGACCGCCTCGAGGGGATCGGGGCGACGCTCGAGTTCCACGGCGGCGAGGAGGTCCTCACGTTCCAGGGGCGCTGCACGCGCGAGACGGCGGCGGAGACCGTCCGCATCCTCGTCGAGTGCCTCGCCCGCCCCACGTTCCCGCCGAAGGAGATCGAGCGCGTCCGCGGCGAACTCCTGAACGACGTCCGCATGGAGGCGGACGACACGCGCACCCGGGCGTTCCGCGAGCTCGCGCGGCTCGTGTTCCCGAAGGACCATCCGTATGGGCGGGACCCGAAGGGCGGCGAATCCCGGATCCGCCGGATCCGGCGGGCGGACATCGTGTCGTTCCACGAAGACCACGTCGGCCCGGAGGGCCTCATCCTCGCCGCGACGGGCGATGTGGACCCGACCCTCCTCGACGACGCGATCGCCACCCCGCTGGCGCGACTCCGCAGCGACGAGGGCGGAACGCCCGCGATCCCGCCCCCGCCGCCCCACCGCCCCGGGACCGGATGGATCCCGATGCCGCACAAGACACAGGTCGACATCGCGATCGGCGCCCCCGGCGTCCCGCGCCGGCACGCGGACTATTACGCCCTCAACCTGGCGAACCTGCTGTTCGGGCGGATCGGGTTGTACGGCCGCCTCGGGCGGAACCTCCGGGACGAGCAAGGCCTCGCCTACTACGCGTTCTCGAGCCTCGACGCGCGGACGGCGGGAGGGATGTGGTCGATCTCGGCGGGCGTGAATCCGTCGAACCTCGGGAAGGCGATCGAGTCGATCCGAGGCGAGATGGACCGCCTGAGGACGGAGCCCTTCACCCGGGACGAGATCCGGGACGGGAAGGACAACCAGGTCGGTTCCCTGATCGTGTCGCTCGAGCGGAACGCGGAGGTCGCGTCCGAACTGCACCGGATGGAGTACTACGGCCTCGGGATGGACTTCCTGGAGCGGTTCCCCGACCTCATCGCGGACCTGACGGAGGAGCGGGTCCGGGACGTCGCGCGGAAATACTTCCTGCCGTCCGCGAGCTCGATGGTCGTGGCCGGGCCGGTGGGCCGCACCCGGCTTCGGCTGTGATGCCCGACTTATATCGCGTTGGAATTAAATAAATACCATCCGATGGAACGACTGAAGCGCCGCGCGGTCGACGTTCCGGTCGTCCGCCGGAGGGCTCAGAACACGTGGTCGTCCGTGAGCCGGGCCGGGCCTCCGACGACGCACGGGAATGTGCGGATCCCGAGGTCCTCGATCGCCTTGCGCACGTCGTCGGCGCGATCGGGGAACGTGTTCACGTAGACGGTCGCCCCGGTGTCGATCGAGAAGAAGGCGGGGACCCCGGCCTCCCGCATCCGGCGGACCGCGAGGATGACCCGGAGGGTGTCCGGTTGCCAGAGCACCATCTCGCCGGTGCCCGTCATCGTGATCCCGTGGAGCATGAGCGTGTCCCGTTCCGCGAGGGCGCAGATCCCGCCGATGTCCCGCTTCCGGATCGCGAGCTCCATCTCTGCGATCAGTCGGGGCATCTCGGCGAGCCGCGCGTGGAAGAACGGCGACGTGAGCGCCTCCCGGTGCGCGTCGTCCGTCTGCTTGAAGGCCGGCACGAGCGCGACGATCATCGCCATCTGCAGGTCGACCCCGGCCAGCTGGACCGCGTACGAATCTTCGTCGGTCAGTCCCATCTTCCACTTGCTGAACCCGCCGGTCACGGAACGGCTCGCGGATCCGGCGCCCCGCCGTGCGAAGCGGGAGATCTCCTCGGGTGCGAGGCGGAGTCCCGCGGCGTGGGCCGCCGCGGTCGCGAGCGCCGCGAATCCGGAGGCGCTGGCGCCGAGCCCGATGTTCGACGGGAAATCGTTCACGCTTGCCATCCGGAACGGCTCGGAGAGCGGGGCGCGGCCGCGGATGACGTCGACCACGGCACGAATGCGCTCCATGTCCCGCGCGTTCACGTCCCGCCCGTCGATCGTCGCGGTATCCCGCCCTACGCCGCCGAATTCCACCGTCGTCCGACTCGTGAGAGGGGCCGTGCACACGCTGATCGAGTCGTGGAACGGGAGCCGGAGGACGGGGTCGGCGAGGCCGTGGTACTTGATGAGCCCCTGGATCGGATGGGCCACCGCGGTCGCTTTCATGTCCGGATCCCCGTGCGACTAGATGTCGAAGATGACCTCGGCGATGCCCTTTTGCGGGTCGACAGTCAGTCGATGGCGGGTCACCGCTTTGATGACGAGTTTCAGCTCGTGACGCTTCTTGTCGATCGCTTCGCCGCGGGCCCATCCGCGCAACGAGGTGCCGTCCAGCTGCACATCGAAGGCGGCGAGGAGGAGGCGCTGCGTCTCGTGGATGTAGAGGAGTTCGGAGAGCCACCGGAGCATGAGGGTCGCGATATCCTCCGCGGCGAGGCGGACCTCGATCTCCCCGACAGGTTTGACCGAGCCGAGATCGGCGACGAGGCTGAACATCCCCTCGGCCGCGTTCGCGAAGAGTTCGTTCAGCGTGGCTCCGTACGCTCGGATCCCGACATCCGCGGTGTGCTCGATTTCTTCGTACCGCACGGGGAGGCCAAACGCACTCGAAGATGAAAGTCCTCCGGTGTTGCGCGTCCCGTCAGAGCCGCTCAAACCGTGCGCCGATTAGATTCCGCGCTCTCGTCCGGGCCAGATCACCTTGTGCAGCTGGAGCTGGAGCCGAACGGGCAGGCGCTCATCGAGGATCCACGACGCGAGCAGTCCGGGATCCAGCCCATGCGAGACGTGGTGCGCCGGCGTGGCGGGAGAGAAGAGGACCGTCCGGGCCCTCGTGTCGACCTTGGAGAGGACGCCCTTCGCGAATTCGTAATCCGCGCGATCGAGGAGGACGAATTTCACCTCGTCATGCGCCCGGAGGCGCTCGAGGTTCGCGTAGGCCTTGTTCGCGACCATCCCGGAGCCGGGACACTTCACGTCCATCACGTACCGCACGCGACCGGATGCCCGTTCGTCCGGCACGAGCGCGTCGAAGGCGGCGAGGTCGATCTCTCCGTCCGTCTCGATCGAATGGAGGAAGGTCTCCGGAAGGCGTTCGATGGCGCGGGCGATCGACTCGCCCTGGAGCAACGGTTCGCCGCCGGTCCAGCACAGGTTCCGAATCCCGCGGGCACCGGATTGAAGGTCGCCCGCGAGGCCGAGGATCTTCTTCACCGTCGCGTCGACGCCCATCCGCGTGAAGTCCCCGCCCTCGACCGCGTGCATCGAGTCGCACCAGCGACAGCGCAGGTTGCATGTGTACAGCCGCACGAAGATCGTCGGGATGCCGACGAGGGAGCTTTCCCCCTGGACCGACACGTAGCATTCGCTCAGGAGGAACTCCTTCCCTTTGCGCGAGGCGACGGTGGCCTGGGCCTCCATCGTGCTTCCGATGAGCCCGTGGCCTCTTAACTCTTCGCCGCGCGCCTCGGTCTCGAGGCGTATGGCAACGGATCCTTGACGCCGGCCTCGCGGAATCCCTTAAGCCGGAGTTGGCACGAGTCGCAGACGCCGCATGCCTTGACGCCACCGAGGTAGCAGGACCACGTGAGCTCCCAGGGCACGCCGAGCTCCTCCCCTTTCCGGACGATGTCGGCTTTAGACATGCGGATCAGGGGGGTGCGGATCTCGATGACGTCGCCCTCGACCCCGCGCCTCGTGCCGAGACGAGCGACCTCCTGAAAGGCCTCGTAAAACTCGGGCCGGCAGTCCGGATATCCGGAGTAGTCGACTTGATTGGCAGCGATCACGATCGCCTTCGCGGCGGTTGCCTCCGCCAGGCCCATGGCGTAGCTCAAGAAGATTGTGTTCCGAGCGGGGACATAGGTGATCGGGATGCCGCGGCCGATTTCCTCGATCCGTCGTTGCTCGGGAACGCGGATGCGCTCGTCCGTGAGGGCGGACCCGCCGATCGCCGACAGGTCGATGGCCACGATCCGGTGGTCCGCGACCCGGAAGTGCTTCGCGACGCGCGCCGCCGCGTCGAGCTCCCTTCGATGACGCTGACCGTAGTCGAACGTAAGGGCGATGACGCGATTTCCTTCTTTGATCGTCATCACGAGGGCGGTCGCCGAGTCCATCCCGCCGGACACGAGGACCACTGCGGTCTCGACCATCGTTCAGACATCGGGGCGGACGCTAAAGGCCTTGCGAACGACGGAGTTCACAGGTAGGCTCGCCAAGGGGTCTCGTAAAGCACGGATCCCTTTCGGCTGCGGCGTCTCCATCCCATCCGGACATCGCCTCCCTCGACCAAGCCCTTTTTGTGCAGCGCATTCGCACATCCGAATGTTATAGTTAAATAACCATAACACTTTGCGAGGTGCGATGCAAGTCGGATGCGGTGTGTACCTTCACAGCGTGCGTGGGCAGGTGTACCTGTACTTCTGGCACTACGAGACGGAAGGTCGATCGCGGGTCCAACTCAAGGAGTACGTCGGACCGGCGAGGTCCGCCCGGTCAACCGCGGACGCGGCCCGCCGCTGCGAGGCGTATTATGCACGGGCCGTGGGCGAGCTGCAGCGGCTCCGGGCTGCAACGCTGGCCGCGATTCGCGGACCATCCTAGGTTGCTCGCTGCGAGTGCGAACGCTCAGGCCCGGATCTCGTCGAACACGTAGTCGTCCCACGTCCGCTCCCCGAGCACGATCTCGAACTCTTGCGGCGTCAGCATCGGCTGCTTGTATAGGAGAACGTCTTCGATCGCGATCCGCGGACACGCGGTGTTGACCCAGGCATCCACGCGGTATCCCTGTAGCAGTTCCGGGCCGACCAGGTCCATGAGGAACAGGTTCGCCTGTTTGCCATGTTTCTCGGCGAGGGCCTTCAACCCGGTCGCCATGTCCATCCGCGCCTGGCCGATCTTTTTCGAGACGATGATCCCGAAGACGCCCGCTTCCTGGGCGCGCACGATGGCGGCATGTCGTTGTCGAAGGATGCGGTCCCGCACTTCCTTCAGATCCCGCGCGGTCCCGCGTTCGGGGTCCGCGATGATCACGGGTTTGTCCACGAGGATCGCAACGCCGAGCGGGTGAAAGTCGCCCGTGCCGATGTAGAGGTAGCCGTCGACGTCGCGCTCCACGACCGTGGCCGTGTGGTAGTCGCACCCGAGGAGCTGACCGGCGTAGGCGACCCGCCGGTCCGGTTGTCCGATCCGGATCACATGGCCCTTCTTCTCCAGGTAGGCTTGGATGGCCGGGAGCCAGCCGCGGAATTGGGTCGTGGTCAGGAGCCCGACCCGTTTCGGGAGCATCGGCTCGGCCGCGTCGACGAAGGCCATCGAACCGAGCGGGGGTCCGGGGAGATCGAAGAAGAAGACGCGGTTGTACCGGAGGTGCGGCATCGGCGCATGCCCGAGGTGGACGATGAGGTCCACGGGCATGTCGGCCACATCGCACGCGCCGAACGAGGGGTCGGCCGAGACGAGGCACGTGACGCCGGCTTTCGCTTCGAGTTCCTGCGCCAACTCCACGGCCTTCGTACGCAAACCGACCGGGAATTGCAGGCCGACCGTCTTCGAGTTCCGCCCTCGAATCACGTCGAGGAGTCGGTCCGTTTCGCCCATGGATCTCGACAGACACGCGGCCGCGCGGAAAAAGATGTCCCTCGGCGTCTAGCGTTCTTTTTCGCGTTCGATCTCGAGCCGCCACGGCGTCGGAAGTTTGACGCCTCCCTTCCGGAGGGCCTCTTTCGCGTCGTCTACGTGGTCCTCGGTCGTCGAGATCGTGAAGACCTTCGTGCCCGGCTTCACCCGCGCGGCCGTGCCGACGGGCGCGCCGAACGCGGCGCGCATGCCTTCCGAGATGCGGTCCGCCCCGGCCCCGGTCGCGATCTTGTTCTCGCGCAGCACGTTGTGCGGATACAGGCGGAGCTTCAGGTGGTAGGCGTTCCCGGCCTTCTTCGCGATGTACCGGTTCGCCGAAATCCGCGCGGCCTCGAGGGCGATGTGCCGGATCTGGCACGCCTCCGCGGCAACGAGATGGATCTTCACCGGGAACTTCGTCCGCGGGTCGCCAATGTCGAACTGACTGATTCGGATCTGCGGGACGCCGCCCATGTACTCCTTGCGGGCGTACGCCTGGCCGCGAATCTCGCGATACATACTTCCGGGCTTTCGCGTCATCTTGGGAGCCGCTCGAAGTGGCGAGCGATATTTAACCCTTCCCCGATGAACGTGGTCCGCGGCAAAACGTTAATTGCGGCGCGGCGCGTCGCCCGCGTTGCGATGCTCCTCGTGAAACTCGGTGGCAGTGTGTTGACGGACAAGACGCGCCTTCGGACCGCGCGCCGGGCGACGATCCGGCGCCTCGCGTCGGAGCTTGCGTCCGTCCGGCAATCTCTCCTCGTCGTCCATGGAGCCGGTTCCTACGGTCACATCCTCGCCCGCCGACACAAGCTGAACCAAGGAGGCGTGTCACACTCCAAGCGGATCGCGGCGTCGCGCGTTCAGCGAGATGTGAAGGAGCTTGATGCCATCGTGGTGAACGCCTTCCTCCGCGCAGGGATCGCGGCGATCCCCATCGCGCCTTCGACCGTCCTGACCCTCAACGACGGGACGGTCGCGACGGCGGATCTCACCCCGTTCCTGGAGTTCTCCTCGATGGGCTTCACGCCCGTGACGTTCGGGGATGTCGTCCGAGATCTCCACCGGGGGGTCGCGGTCTGTTCCGGCGATGTGATGATGCTCGAGCTCGCTCGGGCGTTCCGTCCGGAACGTGCAATCTTTGCGACCGACGTCGACGGCCTCTTCACCGCGGATCCGAAGCGACGGCGTGATGCGTCCCTGCTCGAGGTCGTACGGCCAGCGGATCTCGATCGGGTCAAATTTTCGTCGTCGTCGCGCACGGACGTCACGGGCAGCATCGAAGGAAAGCTCCGTCGGATGTTCGAGCTCGCCGACCACGCGGGCGAATGTCTCATCGTCAACGGTAACGTAAAGAACCGCGTCCGGGATGCACTCCGGGGCCGGCACGTCGTCGGCACCCGCGTCATCCGAGGTCCCTGAGATGGCCGAGCCCTCCAAGACGGAGCAGCGCAAGGCGGAACATGTCAACATCATCCTCCAGGAGAACGTCTCCGCGGAGTACAACTACTGGAACGATGTCCGGCTCGTCCACGCGGCCCTGCCGGAGATCGACCTCGACGACGTCGACGCGAGCGTGAAGTTCTTCGGCAAGCGCCTCGCGGCGCCCCTGATCATCTCGTCGATGACCGGCGGCTTCGGGATGGGGAAGGAGATCAATGCGAACCTCGCGAAAGCGGCCGCCGAAGTCGGCGTCGCGATGGGCGTCGGGTCGCAGCGCGCGGCGTTGGAGAAGCCGGAGCTCGAGCCCACCTACGCGGTCGTCAAGGATTACGGGGTCCCGCTCGTGTTCGCGAACCTGGGCGCGCCCCAGCTCGTGCCGCAGGAAGGCAAGCGTGCGTACGGGGTCGCCGACGCACGGAAGGCGATGCAGATGATCAATGCGGACGCGCTGATCGTCCACTTGAATTTCCTTCAGGAGGTCGTGCAGCCCGAAGGCGATCGACGCGCGAAAGGCTGCCTCGCCGCGATCAAGGCCTTGGCCGCCAAGTTTCCGTTGATGGCGAAGGAGACCGGTGCCGGCATCTCCCGGGAAACGGCGCAGAAGTTGAAAGCCGCGGGCGCCCGGGCGATCGATGTCGGCGGCCTCGGGGGGACCTCGTTCTCGGCGGTCGAACATTACCGTGCGCGGAAAGAGGCCGCGAGCCTGAAGGAGCGCCTCGGCGCGACGTTCTGGAATTGGGGGATCCCGACGCCGGCGTCGCTCCTCTTGGCCGACGTCGGATTGCCGCTCGTCGCGACGGGCGGCGTGCGAAGCGGTCTCGACGTCGCGAAGGGAATCGCCTTGGGGGCCACGATGGCCGGGATGGCCAAGCCGATGCTCGAGGCCGCAAAGGTTTCCGCGGAGGCCGCGATCCAAGAGCTGCGCGCAGTCGTCGAGGAACTGAAGGCGGCGATGTTCCTCACCGGTTCGACGTCGATCGAAGCGCTGCAGGAGCGTCCCGTCATCGTGAGTCCTCCGACCGCGAGCTGGCTCGAGGCCGGAGAGGCGTGAGCGATGTCGGCCCTTGCGACCTCGTCTGCGGAGGACCGACTCGAATCTCTCCTGAAACCATACCGCGACCGATCGAACGCCCACATCCAGGCGATTTGGGAGGAGTTCGCAGCGGAACACCCGGTCGGTGCCTTCCCATCGAGCCGGACGATGCGGCTCAACTCCCGACTCTTCACCGCGGGAAAGCGATATCGCTACGCGCTCGCCCTCGCCGGATATCAACTTCTGACGGGAGAGACACCGTCCCACGGCCTCGAACGCGCCGCGACGTGGCTCGAATGGTACCATCTGTACACCTTGTTCTTGGACGACATCATGGACGAGGACGTCCGGAGACGAACGCTCGCCAGCGCGTGGGCCACGGACGCGAAGTTGTATCGCGGCCCCGGCGCGGACCGCCCCGCCACGGTCTTTCGGACCCAGCGCCATCGATACGGGGTGTCTCAGGCAATTCTCGACGCGTTGCGCATCCGATCGCTTGCCGAGCGGGCCATCGAGGGCGCCACGGACCTCCATCCGTCGATCCGGCTCGAACTCCTCTCGGAGTTGACCCAAGTCGACCTGATTCTCAGCGATGGCCAAGGACTCGACATCGACTTTGAGCGGGCGAATCGAATCCCCGAGGCGGATTATGTGCGGATGAGCGAGGCGAAGACGGCTCGTCTCTACCTGGGTGCGGCCGCGACCGCGGCGATCGCGGCTCGTGCGTCGTCCGAAGATCGCGCGGCGCTCGAAACATTCGCGCGACACTTCGCGATTGCATTCCAAGATCGCGACGACCTTCTCGGGGCCGGCGTCGTTGAGTCTCGAATCGGCGGATCGGCCGAGGGGGACATCCGGCAGGGGAAGCGAACCCGTCTCTTCGTCCTCGCCATCCAACGACTCGCGGCCAAGGATCGTGGGGCGTTCCTTCGCGCGTACGGACGCGGCCCGCGGACGACCAAGGGCGATCTGCGGAGCGTGCGGGAGCTCCTCCGCGCGCACGTCCTTCCCACGATGGAGGCCCGCATCGCGGATCATCTCGTCGAAGCGAGGCGAGCGCTCGACCGATTCCCTTCGAAAGACCTCGAGGCCCGGCGGTTGCTTGAAGCGCTCCTCGACGCACAAGGCAGCCGGGTGCGCTAGTCCTCGAGCCCATGGGCCGTAATCCGGAACGCCGCGCGGGCGGCTTCTTCGAGGTGTCGATGCTTCACGAGGACCGCGGCCCGCGTGCTGACCCCGGTCCGCTCGAGGCGCACGATCGTCTTCGCGTTGTGACTGAGCATGTGGCCGCCGAGCGGCATGTACATGCCGGTGTCGATGTCCGTGTACACCTGCGACGTCACGACGACCGGGATGCCCCGGACGCGAGACGCGCGGAGGAGCTTCGCAATCTGTCGGGTGAGTCCGTATCGCTCGTCCCGGCGGGTCTCGTCCCGCATCGTGAGGCGATAGTGCATCGTGATGCTGTCGATCACGATGAGTCCGACCTCCGGATTGCCCTCCGCCAGCTTGACGGCCTTCTCGATCAGCTTCTCCTGTTCCTCGAAGCTGTACGGTTCTGAGAAGAGGATGTTCTTCGCGACGACATCGAAATCGTCGCCGCAAATCTGCTGGAGGCGATCGAGCGACACGCCCTCCGTGTCGATGTAGATCACCTTGTGTCCCGCCCGCACGACGTTTCGAGCGAGCTGCAAGCAGAAATTCGTCTTGCCGCTCCCCGCCTCCCCGTGCAGGAGCGTGATGCAGCCTTCCTCGACTCCCCCGCCCAGGAGGTCGTCCAGGGCCCGACAGCCCAGGGCCACCTTCATTTGCATCGACAAAGTCCCGGCGCCCTTTAAGCCTTCGAGGGTCCCGGCGGCAGCCGAGACAGGTACGCGCCCTCCGGGGTCCAGACGACGACCGCCCGGGCGGTCCGATCCTCGGGGCGCGGGCGCAACGGCCTCGCCTCCTCGGACTCCGGATGGATGGCGACGACCTGGCCGCTCTCCAGCCGTTCGATCTTCGCCTCAAACCGCTCCGACTCGACGCGTCGGGCAGTCCGAACGTCTTTCGGTTTGAAGCGTCGCGCTTCGCCGGTCACGAGGTCGCGAAGGACCACGAACGGTCGGACCGACGTCACCTCGGCGAGGGCGCCCTTGTGTCGCACGACGTCTCCGACGTGGAACGCGCCGAGGCGGACGAGGGACGTCACCCGGTACACCTCGCGGCCCTCTTTCTGGCCGAACAGCTTTGGGGACGAGGACACGCTCCCGCCGAAGGACTCCGAGACCTCACGGGCGAGCGTCTTGCCGAGGGCGTTCGTGCTCAGATAGAAGTCGAGGCCCCCATGGACGTCGTCGATGCGCGAGACGAAGGCCCCCGCATCCCCGGAGCGGTCCACGCGCGCGAGGACGAAGGTCCGCACCCCGCGGACTTCCTGCGGCGTGAGTTCGCGGCCATCCCCGCGGACCTGGAGGACCCCTTCGAAATACCGGCTCCGCTGCTTCTGACACGAATCGCAGAGGGTCGGTTTGATCCGCACGCGGACCCGGAAGTCCTGGACCGACTGGAGTGCCTCGAATCGCCCGAGCCCCTTGACGGTCAGCGAGAGGTTGTTCGCGTCCTCATCGCGGGCGACATGGGTGAAGGTCACGCGCTCCCACGGCGGGATCTTCCGGATGCTCTCGCGAAGGAGCCCCGTGAGCGCCAGCTCGCGGTCGATCTTGGACCAGCCCGACGCCAGCCGGAACGAGCCGCACGAGGTGCATCGATCGAGGTCGAGGACGTCCGGAGGCGCCACGACCGGATGCTTCTTCAGGAAGTCCCGGGCGCAGAGGCCTTGGTAAGTGGGGCCTTCCGCTCCGCACTCGACGCAAAACATCTCCGTCGGTTTCGAACGGCGCGGCGCTACTTAAGAACTGGCGTGGCGGCATCGGGCCCGATACCGGAGGGGAAGGCCATAAGTATCCGTCGGCGCGTCGCTTTGGTCGATGGCGAAGGCGAAGCCCCGTTCGTGGTGGCGGATGCGGCAGATTCGCCATCGTGACGCCGTCGCACTCGCCGTCCTGTCCGCCTCGCTTCTTCTCGCCGGAGAACTAGCGAATCAGGACATCCAGGGCGTGTACCACCAATACATCGTGCCGTCGGGCGCGCTGAACAATCCCGGCTTACTGATTCTCGTCGTCGCTCTGGTCATTCTCGGTTTCACGACGTATTTCGGCGGAGTCTTCGTTCTCCTCGGCGGCCTTCACTTCTCGTGGGGCCGGGTGAGCCGAGGGCGTTTCTTGGTCGGCCTCGGGATCGGAGTCAGCCTCATCGGACTGCTGAGCCGTCTCGCCCAGGCGGTCTTGGTAGTCGGCACTCCCCTGGCCGCCATCGTCCCCTATACGACTTCGCTAACCGGACTGGGGATCCTGTGCGGGTTCGTGAGCCATACCCTGATGGCTCAATACGCCATCTTGCTGAAGAAGCACGCCAAGCGCGTATGGCGACGTTGGCGAAAGGCGCAGCCGGAAGCCGATGACACGCCTCGCGGGCGCCCCTCTACATCATCAAGACGAACTGCGCGTGGGGCACGCCGCTGATCCAGAGGATCCCGTCGTCCGAGACGAAGCCCGCGGCCTTCGCGGCCTCGATCGTCTCGCGGCCGACGAAGTTTCCAATCGTCGCCTGTCGGAGCTCCGCGATGAAGCGCTCCTCGCTGACGACGTCGCCCTCGTAAAAGCGACCGACCTCGATCTTGAACTTGCCCTCGCGGAACGTCTTGCCGATCAGGTCCGCGTCCGCCGCCGCGACAAGGGTCTCTTTCCCCTGGTGATACACCTTCATGCGGATGGGCATCGGCCGGGTCTCGGCTACAACCGTTCGACGAGCTTATACTTGTTTTTCGCGGGGCTGTAAATCTCCCCTTCTTGGGCCCAGCGCTTCAACCACGCGTCCACTTTCGCCGGCGGGATGCCGCGGTCCTGCGCGATCCGGACGATGTCTTCGTAGTCCGCGACGCCTTCGGGGCCCGCGAGCTCGTTGATGATGTCGCGGATCGAGATGATCTGTTCGCGCTGCGACTGACTGATCCCGGTCTGGATGATGTCGATGTCGAAGCGGCCTTCCTCGCCGGCCACCTTGCCCATCCAGTACTCGACGATTCGCACGGCGCGCTCCGCGTCCTCCGCCCCGACCGTCTCGCTCAGCCGGAGCCGGGCGCCGGCCTCGGAAAGCCGGATGATCGCCTCGAGCTGCCGCGGGGTGATCGGGACGCTGGAGCCCGCGGCCTCGCCGGTCTTCCGGATCTCCAGATATTTCTTCTCGATGATCTCCATGGCCTCGTCCGTCATCACGGGATAGATCCGCTTCGCGTAGGCCACGTACTTGCGGAAGAAGTCCGGATCGAAATGGGGCGTGAACGGCTCCTCGAGGGCCATCGCCTCCTGAACGGCGAAGCCCGCCTCGCGGCGCCGACGGATCTCGCCGACCTTGTGTCCCTTGAGGATGTGTTCCGCGAGCTCGCGGTCGCGATCCGCCTGCGGGCGATCGATGATCGAGAAGATGATGTCGAACCTGCTGAGGAGCGCGGGCGGCAAGTCGATTTGCTCGGAGATGTACTTGTGCTCGTCGAAACGGCCGAACTTGGGGTTCGCCGCGGCGAGGATCGCGCATCGGGATTGCAGGACCGCAGTGATGCCCGCCTTCGCGACGCTGATCCGCTGTTGCTCCATCGCTTCGTGGATCGCCGACCGGTCTTGCGGATTCATCTTCTCGATTTCGTCGATGGCGGCGAGCCCGAGATCCGCGAGGACGAGGGCGCCCGCCTCGAGCGTCCAGCGTCCCTCGCCGAATTCGTCTCGGACCGCAGCTGCCGTCAGACCCGCCGCCGAGGCGGCCTTGCCGGTCGCATAGATCCCGCGCGGCGAGAGCCGAATCATGTAGGATAGGAGCTCGCTCTTGCCCGTCCCTGGATCGCCCACGAGGATCAGGTGGATATCCCCGCGGATCCGGCGGCCGTCGGGCATGACCTTCGCGACGCCGCCGAACAACTGGAGGGCGAGGGCTTCCTTCTCCACGTGCATTCCGTAGATCGAGGGCGCGATCGATGCGGTGATCAGGCGGAAAATGTCGGGGCTCGATCCGATCTCCCGGATCCGGTGCGCATCTTCCTCCGTGACCTCGATCTCTTCAAACTCGACCCGTTCCATCTCGACCGAGTTGACGTCGACGAAAATATCGAACAGGGTGGAGCGCTGTCCCGGCCGTCCCCGTTGCACGCTTCGGAGGACTCCGTTCAGGATCACCCGTTGCCCCGGTGTGATCCGGCCCGTCAGATCATCTTCCACATAGGCGCTCAGGCGCTGCGGTTCCTCCCCGCCGCGGAGCCCCTCCGGCGCCTCCTGGACTTCGATCTTCTGCGTGTCCAGGTACAACGATGTCTCCGTGAGGAGTTTGAACTTCGTCGCGCTCGCGGACCGCTTGCATCCGCCTTGCTCCTCGTAGCATTCCAGCGGCTCTCGGAACGTCTGCCCGTCTTGCTCTTCCTTGATGATCGTCCCGCACCGGAGGCACTGGAACAACGCCCCGACGACCTTGGGACGGACCTCCGTGCTCTTTCGGACGAGCCCTTCGACGGAGATGTATTGCCCGAGATGCTTCGCGCGCAGGTCCCGAATCTGGATCCGGCGGTCCCGCGGAAGGCCGTTGATCCGGAGATGAATTTGGGGAGCCTCTTCCCCGGGCGGCGCCAGCCGACGGATCGCCTCTTCGCCCGCCATCAGGACGTTCAGCGGGTGTCGCAGGAGATAGATCGCCATGTCCGTGTCGAAGCGATTCAGGTCGAGGAACGACGCTTCGAGGCTCCTCGACTCCGGGTAGCGGTCGGCTACCGCGATGATCTTCGAGAGGTAGCCCATCTCCTCGAAGAACTCCTCCCACTTCGCGATCAGCTCATCTTGCGGAAACTCGACGAGCACATCCTTCCCCCGGCTCGGAGGCGGCGCAGCATCGGGAATGCTCATATTTCTTTGAGTCCTCCTTCCACTGGTCCGTCTCTCACGCGTGAGTTTAGCTCAAGCCGTTTCCACTGGAACGGACGCGGGCCGTCGGCGTTCATCCGCATTTCGAATACCCGCATTCGGCACATTGAACGCAACCGCCGACGTGCTGGAGGAGCGCGCCGCATTCCGGGCATCCGTCCGGGACGCTTCGCGGAGACACGACCGATGCTTCTGGATCGAATGGGAGGGCGCCCATGGCTTCTCACGGGTTCTTGGATAGGACGAGCACTTGAAAGGCGGAACGGGGAGAGGTGGCCGAAAGTGCACGGCCGCGCGAAGGTTATTGCGGCGGTGTCGCCATCTATCGCACATGCAACTCTCCGCGGAGCTCGAGTCACTCCAACGGTTTCACGGACACCTCGGGGTCTATGTGACGTTGGGCCTCCGGATGGGCGCGATCGGGAAGCGCCGGTTCGGACACTACAAGGGCCTTCGTGCGCGCGTGGAGAGCCAGCCCGAGCCACCGATGCGCTGCGTCCTCGACGGGATCCAATTCTCAAGCGGCTGCACGATGGGGAAGGGGAACATCGGTCTCGAGTCCGCGACGGACCCCGCGGTCACGTTCGAGAAAGAGGGGCGACGCCTGCGAGTCGCACTGAGGCCCGGATGGAGGGAGCGGATCGACCGGGAGATGTCGAAGGAGAAAGAGATCGAACAGTCGTTGTTCTATTACGCGATCCCGGAATCCGATGTGTTCGAAATTCGCGAAGGCTAGTCGGAAGCCCTCATCCTCCCCCCAAAGGTGGTCGGCCTTCATCGGGGAATCGGTAGCCGCAGAAGAAACACGACACGTCCATCGCGTTGACCGTCGTGTGGCATCGCGGACACACCTTTGTGACGGAGGCGGATGCCGAGGCGCTACCGACGGGTGGCACTGGGAGGGGTGGCGGCGGCGCAGTCCGTGACGGTTGCTCCGCCCTCCTCCGGCGAGCGAGCAGGAAGACAACGAGGAGGAACACTACCGGGACCACCACAATCAGTGTCGCAACAATGAACACGAGCGGGGACCGTGGCGGCGGCGGTGGTGGCGGAGACTCGCGGGTCAGCCTGAACGTACGTTCGGCCGACCCCCGTAACCCGGCCGGATTGACGACATCCACATGGAACACAGCCCGGTTCATGGCGACATCTGGCGCAGTCCACGCGACGGACGTCGCACCCACGGACGCGACGAGCAGCGCGGTCGTGACGTTGTTCATCGTCAGGTTGGCCCACACGGGCAGTTGAGCCGACTCGAGCAGGTCATCCGACATCGTCCAGGTGAACGTGATCGTCGATGCCGCCGGGAACGCCTGGGCTTCTGCGGGAGTTCCGATCGAAACGATTGGAGGCTGGTTCGTCGCATTGATCACGACGAAGCATGTGGACACGAACGGACCCCAATTCCCGGGACCGTCCTTCGCGTGAACCCACGCGCACGTATTGCCTACGGGCGAGGTCAGCCGCGATAGCCATGACACGTTCTCGACGGAGCCATCGAAGCGGCCGTCCGCGGCAACCATCGGAAGTCCCATCCCCGAGTTTGTTGGATTGGGCGGCGCGATTTGCAGGAACAGTTCGGCCGCCGCGACCGTGCTTCCGCCTCGGGTCCGGTCGTCCGCCGTTGCCCGGAATGTCGCGAGGTACCCGGTTCCCGGGGGCCTCGGGCTCACGCGAACACTTCCGGCCCACAAGATTGGGCCCTGTGTGTCTCCCCCCGGGCGCGCGATTCCGAACGTCCCATCGGAAACGTCGGAGCCGCCGAGCGATGGAATCCCGTCGTCTTGGGTCGCGATGCGCACGAGATAGCGCGGCCCGTTCGGCAAGGCGCTCACATCCCATGTGTACGATCGCGCGGAGCCCAACAACGAGGTGATTGGATTCCAAGTCACGCCGCCATCCACGCTGAAGGACAACGTGAAATTTGCGATGGCCACGCCCGACCCATTTGCGGTCGCCGTCCATGTAATCGGGATCGATAGGCCCGAGAAGACACCTCCGTTCGGCGCGGTGACGTTCACATCCGGATGGTCCCGGTCCAGTCCGGCCGTCGAGGTGCTCACGAGCCATCGGAGAGCGGCATCGAGGATCGCCGCCCGCGTCGAGCTCGTCGGGTTCAGGTTCGTGGCCGTCGAGTCGATCCCGGTGATCTCGAAGGCGAAGTATGCGAGGCGCGATGGAGTCCCGCCCCACGCGCCTTGGCCCGCGGTGCCGTTCGTCGACGAGGAGACCCAACGCAGTCCGATCGGCTGGTTTTGGGCGCACAACGGCCCTCCGGACGGACTCACAACCAAGCCGTCCGTCCAATCCGTCGAGGCGGTCCCGTCCGTCGCGCTCGGAGCGATCTGGTCGTCCGCCCCACCATCCCGGTGCGGCGTGTAGACGACGCCTCCCCCCGCGTACGCACCGCTGATCGGGTCCGACGAAACGCCTTTCACTTGGCCGATCGTCAGGGGGTCGCACACAAACGTCGCCTTGAGCACGGCCCGGACCCACGACTCTGTTTCTGCGGTCGCGAATGGCGATGAGGGGCTCCCGAGCGCCCACCCGGTGTCGTGAGAGGAGACGATCAGGCGCCCGCCACCATCGAGGTAGCTGTGCACCAACGCTCGTGCGGACGCATTGAACGGCGGGTATTGCTCCAATCCGACTTGCCAGATCACGGCGCGGCGCGCTTGCAGGACTCCGAGGGGAGGGAGCCCGAGCTCCGCGACACGCCACACGGACCATGTCCATCCGCCATCGCCGAGCGCGGCCGCGTACGAGGCTTCCCGCTCGGGAGGGAACGAACTTCCGCCCACGACGAGTAGGACATCGCCGAGAGCCGATGTCTGGAATTGGTAGTCTGTCCCGTCATTCGTATCCGTGGTCCCATTCGCAAGCCGTCCACGGGAGGTGACCTCGAGGTAGTAGTGCGTCTCTGGGCGGAGACGCGTCAGTCTGATCGTATGTGCCGTTCGTAGGTCGGAGGCGTTCGCACCAAACGCGAGCGCGCCGACGCTCGTGCCGTATCTCACTTCCGTCGTCGCAGGTTCGTTCGTGATCCACTCGACCGTTGCCGTCGTCGAGCCGATCGACCTCACGGTCACGTCGTGAATCGTCGGGCCGCTCGCGAGAATATTCGCTTCCGCCGTCGCCGTGTGCGGAGGCGAGAGGTCCCGATACGCCGCGGTGACGACATCTCTTTCGCGCACTTGGAGCACGTTGTCCGGCGTCGCGGTCCCGAACGCGGTGGCAATCGAGCCGTGCCAGGTTTCGTCTGGGCCGCCCCGAGTCATTGTGACGTTCTCCCCCGCCGGCTCGAGTCTCGATGCGACATGCACGACGACCGACGTCGCGTCGGGGTCGTCGACCGAGATGTGGATCGTGTCCGATTCCGAGTAGACGAAGCGGTCCAAGGTCAGCCGACCATAGGAGGGGTCGAGGTTGCCCGTCGCGACGAGCGCGAACGGTTGCGTGCCCACCGGTACGTTCGATCCGATCACCCGGACCGACCAGTCCCCCGTCATCGCGCTCTTCAGGATCACGGCCTCCTCGACGTTCGTGGTGTCGAAGGTCCCGCCGGCCAGGGATTGCCCTTGCGCGAACGGCGCGAAATGGTTCCCTCGGTACACCGTCCCGTCCGGCGCGGTCACCTCGAGGTCCAAATCGTTCACGAGTGCTTTCGTTGCTCCGATCGTCCCGGGGTAGTCGCTCCATGTCAAGACGAACTTCGCGGGGCCGGAAATTCCGACGTGGAAGGAGTATGTGGCTTCGTCCCCAGTCAAAAGCCCGGCCTTCCCATCGACGACCTGCGTTCGGAATGTGTCCCCGGCGGCCGCGATTGGTAGTACCTTCGACAGGAGGACGCGCCCGAATCCCTGCTCGTTGTTCGGCCAGGTATCCGTCGCCGACCGGGCCGCCGTCCCGGTGCCCGTGACCTGTTGTCCGGACGCGATGAGGATCGCGCGGATGAGCGCGGCGCTCGGGTTCATCGAGTTGTTCCCGATCGGGGCGCCCGACGGATACCAGCCGTCCACGAAGTACTGGCGGATGATGGCCGCCGCGGCGGCCGCCGCGGGAGTCGAGTAACTCGTCCCGCCCCAGTGCGCGTCGGAGACGTGGGCCAGGCTCAACGGGTCGCCGTCCGACATTGCGGAGTCGCCATCGAAGATCGTGACGATCGTCGGTTTGATCCGGCCGTCCGTGGTCGGGCCGCGGCTCGCCTGCGGCGCCAGGTCGTTCTGACCGAGCCCGCCGCCGGTATCCGGGTTGTACGCGCCGCCGACCGAGACGACGTCCTTCGCGGTCGCGGGCGTCCCGATCGTCCCCGCGTTGCTGCCCGCGTTCCCCGCGGCGAAGAGGATCGTCATGTCGGGATGGGCCCAGACGAACGCGTCGACCATCCGCGCTTGGACATCGTACACGTTCGTGTCCGCCCCCCAGCTGTCGCTCTGGATCCGAACCGGAGCCGTCGGATCGTTGTACACGAGGCCCGCCGGGCCGAATAGGTCGTCGTAGTTCTCGGGAATGTAGATCAATCCCTCGTTCGGACAGATCGCGAGGCCTTGGAAGCCGCCGATGTCCTCGAGGTAGATCTTCGCGCCCAACGCGTTCCCGTCGTTCGGCGAGGAGCCGATTCCGTTGTCGTTCCCGGCGAGGGTCGAGGCGACGCCGGTCCCGTGCCCGTTCGCGCAGTCCTTGATCGAGAACGGATCCCAGGGGCCGCCCCCTCCCGGCCACGTGAGTTGTCCCGTGAGCACACCCATGTTCACGTACCGGACGACCTTGCGGCGAGCCAGGTCCGTCGTGTTGTAGATGTCTCCGAGGGTGACGGTCGTCGGTGCTTGCCGGAACTGTTCGCCGTCATAGTCGAGGCCGGTGTCGGCCATGCCGATCACTTGTCCCGTCCCGTCGAGGCCGAACGTCCAGTAGCGGTCGTTCGCGGTGAGGTTCGTCTGGATCACCCAGTCGGTTTCCTGATTCAACGGATGGACGGGCACGACCGGATCGATGAATTCGACTGCGGGGAGGGCCGCTACCGAGGGCACGAGGCCGGCCGGGACTCGGGCACGGACCCACCGGAAGTCCCCGCTTCCGAAGGCTCCCAGCAGGGCTGGGCCGATTCGCCCGTGCGTGTCCGCCAGAATCCCCGCATGCCCGAGCCACGCCTCGATCATCGAGGGACTTTCTCCCGGAAGGACGACCATGCGCACATCCACGACACCGACGGCCGGTGTTCCCGGTCGGATTTTCCACGTTGGTTCGTACGGCCCGACCCAATCCACGTAGGGGACCGCCGACGCATCGAGTAGGTCTGAAAGTCGACCGCGGACGACGAACCCATCTTGCGGGACATATCGAAGGAGCGAGATTCCCCGAGACGCGAGCTCGGCTTGCCACGCGGACTTGATCGGGGCGACGAGATGGATCACGCCGACGGCCATCCCGTCCGAATCGAGGGACCATGGGATCGATTGAGCGGAGAGCGCCGCGACGTCGACGGTCCCGGCCGCAAACTGAAGTTCTGATGCCCGCGCGAACGGTTCTGCGTAGCGCCCTTGGGCTCGGAGGACCGCGAGGGTTCCCTCGGGGCCGCGCGCGACCGAGAACGCGTCGTAGGATGCGACGATTCGGGCACCGGCCGCCGTGATCTCCGTCTCGGTCGCGTCCGTGCGGAACGTCACGGGGCCTCCGATCGGGCCGGCCGCGAGCGGAGCGGATCGCGGGCCGATCGAGGGCACTTGGATGAGGAGGACGAGGGCGAGCGCGAGGGTCACGAGAATACGCACGACGAGAAGGGCCGTGTGGCCGTGCCTCCTTTTCGGAAGCGCAGGCGGCTTGACCTGTGCCTCGGATTCGCGGGATGCTACGGCGCGCACATTAGGCTTTTGGCCCAAATTCGGAATCGAGCCAAGATCCGTTTCCTGGCTACTCGGCGATGATGCGCGTCGCTTGAAGAATCCCGCTTTGGAAGATGAGCGTGTAGTAGTTCGGCGAATGATTCGTTCCGCGCAACTTCACACATCGGATCCGCCGCTGGATGTTCGCGTCGTCGACGCGCTCCATCTTCGTGTGGATGATTCCATCGCTCAGATACTCCTCACCGTTCTTCCCGAAGTCCTCGCTGTCCGGTTTCATCTCGCTGATCAGGATCGTCGTCGCCTTCAGATCGCGGATCCACTCGAAGAGCTGGAAGAGATCCTCACGCGGGTTTTCGAATCGCGACATGACCTCGAGGACCGGCAGCGAATCGACGACGAGGATGTCGTAGTTCAGGGACCGCTTCAAGTTCATCGCGTACATCTTGAAAATCTCGAGCCACGTGCGGTCCGCCATCCCGTCGAGATTGCGGCGGATCATTCCGAGGTCGACGATGCTGACCTTCGACTCCACATCCCGCGGGCTGAGGCTCATCTGATCCAGGTGGCGCGTCAGGTTGTCTCGACCCTGTTCCAACGAGATGTAGGTGCCCGGTCTCCCGTCGCGGAGCGCGTTCTGGTACATCATGTTGAACGCGATCGTGGACTTCATCGTCCCCGGCTCTCCGGCGAGGAGCACGACGTGGCCCTCCGGGATGCCGCCGCCGAGTTTGTCATCAAAACCGTGGATGAACGTCCGGATACGGTCTCCTTGG
>WNFE01000521.1_pt1 | contig 28952 bp, 29 predicted proteins | sample 5400451 | NCBI WGS metagenome assembly WNFE01 (sample SAMN13153344, study PRJNA577476) | soil metagenome | isolation source: 200 cm saprolite under Douglas fir tree site 2 hole 2 | place: USA:California | collected 2015-04-18
ATCCGGACGCCCCGTGTAATAGGCGGTCACCAACCTGGGCACGTTGATGAGGGTCGACGCGTCGGCGGGCTTGCCCGCGAGTACACTGACTTGCATGGTTCGTTTTTCCCAGGTGTGGCGTCTGTCCCTAGTCCACCGGACAGGGCTTGGCATTCCAGATAGCCGCCGCGTACTCGGCGATCGTGCGGTCGCTCGAGAACCTGCCGGAGCTCGCCACGTTCAGGATGCCTTTGCGCGCCCATCCATCGGGGTCCCCATACAGTGCCACGAGCCGGCGATCCGCCTCCAGATACGATTTCATGTCGGCCAGGTGCATGTAATAATCGCCCCCGCCCAGGAGCACGTCGCGCAGCGGGGCGAAGACCCCCGGCTCGTTGCGGCTGAAGTGATCCGCGAAGATCAGGTCCAGCGCGGCGCGCGTTTCCGGCTCGTTGTCGTAGTGCCACTGGGGCCGGTACCAGCCCCGGCTGCCCGTCACCTGGTCCGCGGTCAGACCGAACAGGAAGAAGTTCTCTTCGCCTCCCTCCTCGGCCATCTCGATGGTCGCGCCGTCGCGTGTGCCGATCGTGAGGGCTCCGTTCATCATGAATTTCATGTTGCTGGTGCCGCTCGCCTCGTAGCCCGCGGTCGAGATCTGGTTCGAGACGTCGGAGCCCGGAATCAGTCGCTCGGCCAGCGACACGCAGTAGTCCGGCAGGAACGCGACCTTCAGCCGCCCGCGCACGGCCGGATCGCCGTCGATGGTGCCGGCCAGGTTGTTGATGAGCTTGATGATGAGCTTGGCCAGCTGGTAGGCGGGGGCCGCCTTGCCCGCGAAGAAGAACGTCCGCGGGGTCATCTCGAGGGCCGGATTCTCCCGCAAGCGATTGTAGAGCACGACGATGCGCAGCGCATTGAGGAGCTGCCGCTTGTACTCGTGGATGCGCTTGACCTGGCTGTCGAACATGGTATCCGGGTCCACCGTCTGCCCCGAGGTCGATCGGAGCCACTCGGCAAAGCTCGACTTGGCCGCTCGCTTGGCTGCACGAAACGCGTCGCGGAAGCCTCGGTCGTCGGCGAGTGGCTTGAGCCTCGCCAGCTCTCCGAGGTCGGTGATCCAGCCGTTGCCGATGGCCTCGGTGATGATGCGGGCGAGGGCCGGGTTCGCCAGCAAGAGCCAGCGCCGCGGCGTGACCCCATTGGTCTTGTTGCTGAAGCGCTCGGGGAACATCTCGGCCAGGTCCTTCACCGTGGTCGAGCGCAGCAGCGCGGAGTGAAGCGCCGCCACGCCGTTGGTGCTGTGCGAGCCTACGATGGCGAGGTTGGCCATGCGGACGTGCTTGACCGGCCCCTCTTCGATCAGGCTCGTGCGGACCACCCGGCCCTCATCCCCGGAAAAGCGGCGCCGGACGTCATCGAGCAGCCGCCGGTTGATCTCGAAGATGATCTCCTGGTGACGCGGCAGCAGCACGCCGAACCACGCGAGGGGCCACTTCTCTAGGGCCTCGGGCAGCAGCGTGTGGTTCGTGTAGGCGAGTGTTCGCCGGGTGAGGTCCCAGGCCTGATCCCATCCGAGGTGTGCCTCGTCGAGCAAGATCCGCATGAGCTCGGGGACGGCCACCGCCGGGTGCGTGTCGTTGAGCTGGACGGCGACCTTCTCCGGCAGCGTGCTCCAGTCGGCGTTGGCGCGCCGGAATCGTCGAACCAGGTCGGCCAGGGAACAGGCGACGAGAAAGTATTCCTGGACGAACCGAAGCCCCTGCCCCTGGGTCGTGGAGTCGTCGGGATAGAGCACGCGGGTGAGAGATTCGGCCTCGAGCGTCTGCGCCAGCGCGCCGACGAAATCGCCGTGGCTGAACGCCTGGAAGTCGAAGTAGTCGGGTGCGGCCGCGGCCCAGAGGCGGAGCGTGTTGATCGTCTTGCCGCCATAGCCCACCACCGGTCGGTCGAACGGCAGGCCGATCAGAGTCGACGGCCGGCCGATGATCGGTCGGAGCGCTCCCCCCTGGACCTCGAACGAGCAGTTCACCTTGACCGCGACCGTGTCGTCCGGGCGGGCAACCTCCCACGGGTCGGGTCGACGCAGCCAGTTGTCCGGTTGTTCGAGTTGCCATCCGTCCTTGATGGACTGCTTGAACATTCCGTACTCGTACCGGAGCCCGTACCCCATCGCCGGCAGCTGCATCGTGGCCAGCGAGTCGAGAAAGCACGCGGCCAGGGCTCCTCCTCGACCAGGCCGAGCCAATCGCGGGACGTCTGCTTGACGGCCTCGCTCACAAAGGGACTGAGGAGCAGATTCGTGATGTTGTTGGTCAGCGAGCGGCCGATCAGAAACTCCATCGAGAGGTAGTAGACGCGCTTGGGGTTTGCGCTCTCGTAGGTCTGCTCGGTGCGCACCCATCGCTGGGAGAGGACGTCCCGGACGGAGCGCGCGAGGGCCTCGTAACGCTCTCGCGCCTCCGCGGCCGCCGGATCCACGACGTTGTCGAAGAGCAGATGCCGCTCGTACAGCGCGTTGGCGGAACCCGTGAGGTCGACCGGACCGCAGCCGTATTGCCGGCGCAGCGTGGCCAGGGCATCCGGGGTCGTTGCCGCTCGAGGTGTCGTCGACTCGTTTGCGCTCATCGCCGTGCCTTCTCCCGGTGTTCCCGTATCTGTGCCGGGATGATGTTACCTGGGTGAGGAATCTCGTTCCAGAGGCAGATCGCCGGCTCGGACCGGTCGTGCTCGTACCCCAGCGCGCTGAGACTGGCCGTGCCCAGCAGAAAGTATCGGCCCGCCCCCGGTTCGAGCCCGAGCCAGCGCGCGGCAAACACTCGGAGAAAGTGTCCGCTCGAAAAGAGCAGCACGTCGACGCCCATTGCCCGCACCCGGCGAGCCACCCGGTCGGCCCGTGCTCCGACCTGGTCCGGGGACTCCCCTCCCGGGCAACCGTCGCGGAACAACTGCCAGTCAGGGCGCTCCGTGCGGATGTCGGCCCTGGTGCGACCTTCGTACGCGCCGTAGTTCCATTCGAGGAGGTCAGGCTCGAGCTCGGCGGCGGCGCCGAAGCCAGCCAGCTCGCACGTCCGGACCGCCCGCTGCAAGGGGCTCGTGAGCACCCCGGCGAAAGACAATCCCTGGAGCCGCCCTCCGAGGTGGCCCGCCTCGACTTCGCCACGCGCGGTCAGCGGTAGGTCGGTCGTGCCCGTGTGCTGGCGAGAGATGGTCCACGCGGTCTCGCCGTGCCGCGCCAGGTACACGACAGGAAGCGCGTCGCTCACGTCAGTCGCTCTCTCCCTTGCGGCGGTGGTCATACGAGATGGAGTAGGCGGCCGAGCGAACCAGCAGAATCGGATCGGCCGAGAGATCGATGCCGTCCGTCCGGTTGGTGGGGTCGAACACCAGGCGGCGCTCGTCGGCCGCGCTCGTCGGGGAGATGGCAGTCACCTCCAGGCGCCCCAGCTCAGTCAGGGGCCGGTCCTCGGGCCACAAGGCCGTCACGTCGTCCGTCGGATCGTTCTGCGCGGCCAATTGCAAGAGAAGGCGGAAGACGGCCGGGCCGCTCCGCAGCCGGTTCTCCAGCTCGGCGCGCAGAAAGTTCGGGCTTCGCCGGCCCGCATCGTCGGGGGCGAGATAGGCTTCGCCCGCCTCGGGGATCCATCGATAGCGGCCGAATCGGCTCGTGCCGTCCGCGGCCGTAAACCGAAAGGCGTGCTCGGCGTGGTAGCTGGCCTGGGCGTAGCTGGCCGGCACCGGCTTCTTCATCAGGCGTTCAACGAAAGCGCGGGCGGTGGGATGCCCCGCCAGAAAGCGGGGAACCGCATCGGGCGCGGGCTTGCCGGTGACCGGCTCCGGCAGCTGAGCGCGGAGGAACGCGAGAAATTCCTCGGGCGTGCGCACGGGAAACCCTTCGATGGAGTTGGCCAGGACGTCGGCGACTTTGCCATCGGGTAGCTGAAATTTCACCGACAGCGCTCGCTGGCCGGCAAGGCCATCGTGCACGTCCGGATTCCCGCTCGAATTGGAGAAGCGGATGACGGTCGGGATCGTCTGGCCCTGCAGGTGCGGCGCCCGGGTCACGCGGCGAGCATCGGGTGACGCGCGAAACGTGCCCGAGCAGACGATGCCCTTGGCGTGCGCGGCACGGAAGCCGGGACGCGAGCCGGCAAGCGCCCTCAAGGTCTCGACGAGCTGGGCGACGACTGTTCCCGGTGCGCTTGATTCCGACATGGCAGACCTCCTGTGCCGGAGCCAGCGTCGCGAAGCTGCGGGAGCGCGGCCCCGTTGACGCGTTGGGTGCCGAGCACCTTGACGTCGTAGAGCTGGGCGAACTCTTCCGGCGTGAAGGCGTCCGCGACGATGACATTTCTCATGATTCCTCTGATGGGCTCAGGCATAACCGCCGTTGGCCCGGAGCACCTGCGCGTTCACCCAGCCGCCATCCGGGCCGGCCAGGAACGAGACCACGTCGGCAACGTCTTCAGGCCGGCCGAGGCGCTCGAGCGGCGCGAGCTTGCGGAACTGCTCGATCTGCGCCTCGGTCTTGCCCTTCAGGAAGAGCTCGGTCGACACCGGGCCGGGGGCCACCGCGTTGACGGTGACCTCGCGCCCGCGCAGCTCGTTGGCGAGCACCGGGACCAGGCCCTCCACGCCGGCTTTCGAGGCGATGTAGGGGCCGTAGCCGGGAAATGACTTGGCGATGACACTGCTCGAGAACACGATCATGCGGCCACCCTTCCCGAGATGCTTGGCCGCCTGGCTCATCACGATGAAGGTCCCTCGCAGATTGGTGGAGGTCAGCCGGTCGAACGCCTCCAGACTGCTTTCGGCGATCGGCCCCATCGGCATGATGCCGGCGCTGTTCACCACCACGTCGATCCGGCCGAAGGCGCCGAGCGTCTCCTGGAAGAGACGGTCGACGGCCGCCGCGTCCGACACGTCGGCCCGAACCGCGAAGGCGTGTCCGTTGGCGGCCTTGATCTCGGCCACCGCCGATTCGGCATGGGCGGCATTGCCGGCGTAGTTCAGGACGACGGCGAAGCCGTCGCGAGCCAGTCGCAGGGCCACCGCGCGGCCGATGCCACCCGAAGCGCCGGTGACGATGGCAACCCTTGCTTGTACATCAGTCATGGAAGTCCTCCCGGAACGGTTGGTCTGTGTTTGCTTCTGCTAGGACGCGATGGCGGTCATCGGCGACACTCCGAACATGGGTTTCCGCAAGAACGAGACAGCACGAATCCGTTCACCACGACCGCCGCCACGCAGACGAAGGGCAGCCAGGCGAGCAGGAACGACGATCTCGCCTGGAGCACCGCGCCGATCAGCGCGCCCGCTCCGTAGACCAGGAAGACCGAAGCCAGAAGGCGCAGATGCCGCGAGGCCGAGCCGGTCACCATCTCCGCCATCAGGCTGGTCAGTGTGCCCGTGATGTACGTCGACGCCACGCCGGGGACGCCGAGATAGCGTACCGCCGCGGCCTGGATCCCCATGGCGAGCCCCGACAGCGCGATGAGCACGAGTGTCGGGGCATCGGAGCGTGGTGCCGGCCCCTTCACGTGCCACATCACCGCGAAGACGCCCAGCGCCACCCCTTCGAGCGCCAGCGTCGCGGTCACGATGGGCGGCCACTCCCCACGCGCCCGGCCGCGCCGGAGGACCATCGCGGCCCCGGCCGCACCCCCGCTGAAGGCCAGGAGCGCGAGAGTCGATCTGAGCGCGGCCATGAGCTCACCCTGGCCGATGGCCAGGGCCAGCAGCACCGTGTTCCCGGTCATCATCGCGGTGAACACGTGGCCCATCTCCAGATAGCTGATCGCGTCCACGAGGCCGGCGGCGCACGTGAGCACGAGCAGCATGATGTCGCGTGTCGCGGTCCCGCCGCGGATCGGCTCGCTCGACCCTCCGTCCCTTTCAGTCACCCGGGAACGGGACCGCGGCCTTATCGCGCCGCCTGGTGGCCGACACCGACCTCGAGCGCATAGGCACGTTCCTCCCGTTTCTTAGAGGGCGTCGCGCACCAGCCGGCGATGTGGCGCGATCGTTTCAGCAAGAATTCGACACTGCCGCGCTCCTCCGGGTCTGGCTAGCTCGGCGTGATATCGTCCTTGGTGAGATGGAACCGACGGGTCCTGTCATCTTCGTGGTCGACGACGACAAGTCCGTTCGCGATTCCCTCCGGAGGCTCCTCACCTCGGTGGGGCTGAGCGTCGAGGTCTTCCCGACCGCGCAAGCGTTCCTGAGCCGTCCCCGACCCGACACGCCGGGATGCGTCGTGCTCGACGTCCGCCTCCCGGGGCTCAGCGGCCTCGACCTCCAGCGTGAGCTGGCCGGCACCGACGCTCCGCTGCCGATCGTCTTCCTCACCGGTCACGGCGACATCCCCATGTCGGTCCGGGCCATGAAGGCGGGAGCGGTCGAGTTCCTGACGAAGCCGTTTCGCGAGCAGGAGCTGCTCGACGCGATCCGCCAGGCGATCGAGCGCGATCGCGCCTCCCGCCGGGACCGGCAGGAGCTCGCCGAGCTACGCCGCCGATACGACGCCCTGACTCCGCGCGAGCGCGAGGTCATGGCCGGCATCGTCGCCGGTCTCCTCAACAAGCAGATCGCGGCCGACTTCGGGACCAGCGAGGCCACCGTCAAGGAGCAGCGCGGTCACGTGATGGCGAAGATGCGGGCCGGATCGGTGGCCGAGCTGGTCCGGATCGCGGCACGCCTGGGCGTGAGCCCGTCGCGGGCCGGGAGCGCGTGAATGGCGGAGGCTCCGACCCGGCCGCGCCGGCTGCCGGTCCCGCTCCGCTGGGGGCTGGCCGTGGTCAGTGTCGCGGTGGCGGCCATGCTCACAACCGGCCCCGGCGGAGAGCGACTCTTCCCGGAGCCGCCGGAGCGTTTCGTCCACGGCGTCACCTTGCTGTACGCGGCGGGGGTGCTGAGCGCCTGGCTGGGCGGGATGGGACCCGGGGTGCTCGCGGCCCTCCTCGCGGCGGTGGTCGTCGACATCTTCATCACGCCTCCGCTGTACTCGATCACGCTGGACTTCGACTTCTTTTTGCGCGTCGCCCTCTTCGCGCTGTCGGCCCTCCTCGTCGGCTGGTTGAGTGTCCGGCGCCGCCGCATGGAGGATGCGCTCAGGCTCTCGCGCGATGAGCTGGAGGTGCGAGTCCAGGAACGGACGGCCGACCTCACGCGGAGCAACAAGCGGCTCCAGGCCGAGATCGCCGCGCGGGCCCGCGCGGAAGAGACGCTCCGGGAGCAGGCGGCGTTGCTCGATCTCACGCACGACACCGTCTTCGTACGCGACGAGCACGACGTCATCACCTACTGGAACCGCGGCGCGGAAGAGCTGTACGGATGGACGAAGGCGGAGGCGCTTCGCGCCGTTTCCCACACCCACCTGCAGACGGTCTTCCCCGCCCCGCTGGAACAGATCATGGCCGAGCTGACTCGCACCGGGCGCTGGGAGGGCGAGCTCGTCCACACGCGACGCGACGGGACGCCGGTCGTGGTAGCCAGTCGCTGGTCTCTGCGGCGCGCCGCGCCCGGGCGCCCTCCGGCGATTCTGGAGACAAACAACGACATCACCGAGCGCAAGCGAGCCGAGGACGCCGTGCAGCAGGCCCAGGCCGAGCTCGCCCACGTGACCCGCGTGACGACCCTGGGCGAGCTCGCCGCCTCGATCGCCCACGAGATCAACCAGCCCCTGGCCGCCATCATTGCCGACGCCAGTGCCTGCCTTCATTGGCTGGAGGCCGACCCCCCGCTCCTCGACCAGGTCCGCGGGGCGCTGGCCGCCATCGCGGACGACGGAAACCGCGCGGCGGAGGTGCTTACCCGGATCCGCGCCCTGCTGGCCCGCTCGGGGGTGGCCCGGGAACCCTGCCAGCTCGCCCTTATCATCGCCGACGTGCTGCCCCTCGTGCGTCCCGAGCTCCGCCACCACGGCATCTCCCTGCAGATGTCACTGGACGTAGACCTGCCATCGGTCCTCGGCGATCGCATCCAGCTCCAGCAGGTGCTCATCAACCTCCTCGTCAACGGGGCCGAGGCCATGCGCGATGTGCCGGCCGAGCGACGACGGCTCGTCATCGGCGGCGTGCACGAAACCATCGATGAGCACGCCTGGGCGGTCATCACGGTCGAGGACGCCGGCGTCGGGCTCGGCGAGCTGAAGCCCGATAGCCTGTTCGAGCCGTTCTACTCGACGAAGCCGGGCGGCCTGGGCATGGGCCTGTCGATCAGCCGCTCCATCATCGAGAGGCATGGCGGCCGCCTCTGGGCCACCGCGAACCCCGACCACGGCGCCACCTTCCACCTGGCGCTGCCCGGCGTCGCCTGACCCTCGCGCGCGGGCGGGCCGCCGGAACTCAGGGCTTGGCGGTCACTCGATCACCTTGAGAGGGCAATCCTCCGGCCACTTCCCGCCCGCCCCGCCCGAACCAGCGCCGAAGCCAGCGAAGGAGCCGTCTCATCTGACGTGGCATTCATGAAACATGGAGGGCTTCCTGGCGGGGCGGAATCGTCCGGCCCGAGATCGGCAGCCGCGCCGTCGCATGCCCGCCCGCCTCACAGATGCCGCCGAAGTCGGTATGGCAGGCCCCGCACGCTCGGAGGTTCCGGACGAACGCCGCGAGGTCCCCGAGATGTGCGGGTGGGATCTGTGCGGTGGCCGCCAGATGCTCCAGGCAGTACGCCGGAAGAGTCCCCGGAGCGTGACTCCCGAGGATCTCTCGGACCCGAGCCTCCTGGGCGCGGGAGAGCATGGTGGGGCTATGGTAGCCGAACAGCACCACGCGGGCCAGCGGCCCGGAGCGTGGCCCACCGCGCTTGAGAAAGAAGCCCGATTCCCCTTCCGGGGAAAATTCCGCTGCTCGTAAACTGTCTAGCGGGAGGAATCATCACGACATGGCGAAGAAGAAGCGGACCTCGCCGAGCGCGGGCATTTGGGGATTCACGAACGCGCATTTCGAACACATGAAGAACGGCGGCAGACTCGTCGCACAGTTCGAGGGCAGGGAGTATCTCTTCATGTTCAAACCCGGACAGATCTCGAAACGACCGGTGTTCCCGACAATCGTGGCTGAGGCAAAGGGGGCGCGAGCCCGCTGATACTGAGCGCGCGCGAAGCGGAGTTTTCTCCGTCACGTCGCGCAGTTGCTTGCAACACGAGCGGCCACGGATCATAATCCCCGCAATGTTCGGTCGAATGAATTCGCGTGGTTACTCCCTGCACGTCCACGTGTCCAAATAATTCGTACTCATAATTTTTCTGGGAGTTCATTCCGTCCCGTCGTCGCAGACTTCAAGTAGGCCGCGAGCCCACGCCGCTGCACTGCGCGAGCCGTGACGAGTTCTGAGGGGTCGAGATGTTCGTAACTGACAATCGACGCGGGCGAGGTGTGGGTCAGTAGAGCCGACCGCGTGAGTGAGTCAATGCCAGACTGGCGACGAATGACGTTGAGGGTGTGCCGAATCACGTGCGGGGTGACTCTGAATCGCTTGATGCCCGCGTCCGTGCCGAGCTTCTGGGTGATGTAGGAGAGTTCGCCCCGGTCGAGTCGGCGACCGTGGCCGTTGAGGAGAATCGGCTCCACCGGGTCGGGAATGTCGCAGGCGAGTCGCCACTCCTGGAGCGCGGCTGCGATTTCGGGCGAGATAGGGACGCGCTTGGGATGTGCGCCTTTGACAACCACCGAGAGATAGGCGACGCCGTGTAGCTCGGTGATGTCACCCCAATTGGCGTTGGTCATTTCACTGACCCGCAGCCCCAGGTCCACGAGCAGATCACGAATGATGGAGATACGGAGCGGGCGTTTCACTTCCAGCCGCGCGAGCAATTCGAGCGGCTGGAGACATTTTTCTGCCGGGCGCTTTCTCTTGGGCCGTTCGTAGCCGTCAAGGGGATTGCTGGGGAGAATCGGTCGGCCCCGGTCATCACGTTTGCGCGCGCCGTACTTGCCGAGATAGCCGAGTGATGACAGGCGGGCTCGGATGGTGTTGGGGTTGGCACCACCTTGGTGGAGAGCCACCTGAAATGATTCGACCGTATCTTCGGTGAAGTGGCGACAGTCGTCGGTGCGACCGAGCACAGAGACCACGTGGGAGAGGAATTGCCGGAACGTCGTGTCGTAGGCGGCGAGGGTGTGCGGGGATTTTCCAGAGGCGGCGAGCTTGGCGAGGGCGTCGGTGACGAGCCGTGAGAGTTTCATGGTGCCAGCTGCGGGCATTGCGACGATGGGGACGAGGGAACGTCGACCGTGTGGGGCATATGACCCTCCTGCATTCGAGATCGAGTGTTGATCCTCGAACTCTGTAGGAGAGGTGGGGCTGGGGCAAGAACGAATCCGACGCGCAGACTCAACACCGACGAGGGGTGACGAGATGTGAGTCAGGGCGCGGAGGGCTTCAATCTTCTCTTCGAGGCGCTGGGCTCTTCGAGCAAGACGCTCGAATTTGTTCGGACGACGACGCGGGTTACTAATCTCCGGTGTGGGCTAGTTCAACGTGCGGCAATGTAGGCGCTCGCTTTCTGGGGTCGGTCACACCCCGCTCAAGATTGGTCAGACAGATTATACGTTGGGACGATTATCGATTTCCGGAATTTCCCAGGATTTTTCGGGCTGCCGGGATTGTTAGATTTAACTCCTGACCCGCTGCCGGAGGGAGAGGGCCAAAATGATGGACCCCCTTGGCGCTTAGTCCTCGCCGCCCCTGCAGCAAGTAACTCCCGTCGTTTCGCCATCCGCCCCCTTCGGGGCGGCATGGTGGCAACACTCACCTGTTCAGCTGGTAGCAATTTCTGCTTCCACGTCAAGCGCGGCGCGTAGTGCAGGGAGCTACTTCAGAAGCGCCATCAATTTCTTGTTGACCCTTGCGGGATCAAGACGTTTCGCGTCTAGGCCCGCCCTCAAGAGGACACGCAATCTCTTCGCAAGTATTAGGTCAGACCTACCGTTAGCTACGGCTCCCGCCAAGCCCGCGACCTGTGTAGCCGTGAGGTGTTGCAAGTCATAGTGGAGCGTATTGACTAGATCATCCGGGGTCATGCCAGGTGATCTGTGAGGCACGATCCCCAACCCGTCAAACGGCGCTCCGTCGAAGACGGCGTAACCCATGTCGGCGAGGTCTGATTTAGTTGCTGAGAACGCGACTACTATTCGTTCGGCGTTTGTCGAATCGTCTACCTCGAAGACTGATAGCTCATTCCCGCGCGTCTTGAGGTCAGCTAGAGCATCGGCAGGAACTTCACCGGCCTTCGTCCGTTCCTCAGGAAGCCATCTGTCGAGCTTCAGATTGGCTATCAGGAATTCGGACACCGGTCGGTGTCTTGGAGTTGTTCAAGCACAAGTGAAAGGTATCTCCGAAGTCTTAAGTCTTGCTCAACGACAATTGTTTCTTCGAGTGCCGAGATGGCCCCAGGATCATCCATCGCCGCGAGCCCGAGAGCCGCTGCATAGCGTCTGCGAGGAGAAGGCGAGCGCAGTTGCTGCTCAAGTATCACGCGACGATATTTCTTCGAGTCATCATGCCTCACGACGCCAATCTGCCGAAGAGCTTCGCCTGCTACCTCAGGGTCAACCGCCGGAGAATCTAGAAGCTGTTCAATGGCTTTCAGGGTGTCATTGCCGAACGTGACAATGAGAGAAACGAGGGTTCGCGAAAAGGAAGACTGAGCACCCTCCTCGAACTCCTCGTTCGCCGCTTCAACGAAGGCCTCTTCAACGTGACGCTGAATTTCTATCGCTCTATCCAAATCAAACGTTGTTGCGTTCATAGCCTCCAGCGAGGACAGTAGCGTATCGCCAGTCGTTGCAGGAAGAGTCCATGAAGGTGAGAGAACAAATGTGCCGGCCGCAAGCACGGCACTCAAAGCTGGTTTCGTCTGGACGCTGGGCCAATTGCTAATGGACTCGAAGGCGTTCCCATAAAGTTTGAGAGGTTCGAAGATGCTCTCAGAGACTTTGAAAGATTCGACGATGCCCTCATAGATCCTATGGGCTTCGAAAAGGCTTTCGGACACTTTCAGTGGCTCGAAGATGTTGGTAACTTTGGCATCGAATGCGAACCACGTAGCTGAGTCGAGCCCAGTAATTCGCAGCTTTGAATACAAATCCGGAGTTGTAGATTTCCACCAAATATTGGGCGAGGTGGAGTGTTGCTTCCGAGTATAGACTCGGCGGGGTACCGAAGGAGTGCCCTTACCCTTGCTCGAAGAGCCAGAGCCGCCCGGCGCTTCAACAGACTGGTGGGTGTCCTGCGGAGTTGTCACGGCACGTCGCCTTCAGCTGCAATTTGGCGTCCAAGCTCGACAAGTTCTTGCAAGAGCGACGGCATTACTTCTCGCGGCAGTTCTGTGCCAGTAGGATCAGGCACCGTGTTGATGTCGAGTTCGAGACGCCCTGCGTACCTAACGACAGGATTGCTTGTCGTCGCCGGTGCGCTGCCCGGACCAACAGTGATAGTTACGCTAAGCCCCGAGAAAAGCATGACTGACCATTTCATGAGGCGATTGATCTTAAGCGACGGGACTCCGCTGCGAGATGTTCGAGGTCTGTTGATCTGATAGAGAAAGTCGGAAATACCTTCAGGGTCCAACGTGACTTTCGGCAGATAGCGGTCGATCAACCTATACCCCGCTTGGTGGTCGTCAACGGGTTGCGAAAGAAAAGCGCCAAAGGCAAGACGAGTGATAGGCGGCGCTACTGTCAACCATTGCCCGGTCAGCTTTGTGAAGGTCGCGAGCGCGTCAGGAAACGGCCCGAGGGTCGGAAGCTCAAAGTTCTCCGAGGGCGCATCGGTATCGGGGGCTAACGTCCAGTCAACTCGGTCCAGCTGAAGCTGAAGCGAAAGCTTGGTGGACGCAAACAAGCCTTCTTCCTGATGCAACCCAAGCTTCGGTTGTGAAGTCACTTTGTCGGGCGGATGGCCGACAAGATCAGTCCACCATGTCGTCTGCTCTATCTTCGGCTGAGGTCTACGAAAGGCGCTCAGCCGTAAGGCGAGCGCCTGCCAAGCCGTCAGGGGAGGAAGCGGTGTCGTCTCAGAAGTAGGCATACGCTTTATCTTAGTGCCCCTTAGAGTATCGCCCGAAGGGGAAGGTAAGTATACGCTCAAAAACGGGCACTCTGGCCGCCGGTTCTATAGTGGATTCCACTTATCTTGTTGCGAGTTGGGATACCCCGCGTCATCGCCACACCCGCCCCATCCGCATCTGCACGTCCTTGATCTCCTCGTCGGTCGGGTCCCTGAGCACGGGCGCGCTACGTTCGTGCCGGTGCTGGGGGAACCACCGACTACGGCTTCACGCTGATGAGCACTTCAAAGGCTCGCCATGTTGCGCTGGCGAAAAGGGCGAGAGTTACAAAATCAACGATCACATCAATCCAGTATTGTCAGCTTAGCCAATCTGCGAAGCGCACCGCTCTTTTGGCCTTAAACTTCTGACTCTCCTCCGCGTAGTAGCACATCCACATCACGTTCTTGTTCAACATCGCCAGACCAACTTGCAGAACAACCCCGGCCAAAAAGAAGAACGCGACCCTCGGGGCTTGACCCGACTTCCACAGCGTGCGCGCCAGCGTCTCGTTCGTCAGAAACAATACCGGCGCACCTATCCCGTAAGCCACCAGCCACGTTCTAACCGTCTTTGAATACTCTTCGTAGCCCCTAAAGAGTTGCGACGCTGTGTCGTTCATCGCCACGGTCGCCCCCTTTTTTGCGGTTCTCTTAGTGCGCTGGCGTGTGAATCAGTCGAACGCGGGGCTCGGCTCTCGCCGCAGCGGCGGGGTAGTCTCGCACGCGGAGGGCTTTCGGCCACTCGGCCATGTCGCCGCCCTTGGTGTTCGTCAGTTGGATCGGCTGCCCGTTTTGGCCCGTGACGGGCTCCCATGCGTCGAGCGGGACGGGGTGACGGCATACTATCGGCCGACTCCCCATCTGCTTCACGAAGACCGCAACCCCCGCCGCTCGACACTGTGCGATGGTCTGTCGCGCCCAGGCGAGATCGAACCGTCGCGCACCCGGCCCGCTCTCGCCGCCCACCACGATCCAGTCGAGACCGTCCGCGAGGCACGACGAGAAGTCCACCGGCCCGAGCGCCGGCTCGTAGCTCACCCACCGGATGGCGGCAGGAGTCTTGAGCAGCAGTGGAATCCGCTCGTCGGCCGTTGCCTGGTCTTCGACAGAGACGCCCAGCCAGACGTTCGGAGGCAGGCCTTCCCAGTGTCGTTCTCGCTGCTCGCGCTCGTCCCACACTGGCGGCAGTCGGCGCCGCCCATCTGCAAGAGCCTGGGCATAGTCGGCCATTCGACCTGGGCGCTTCGTGAGCACCTGGAACGTGTGCTGAACGGCGGTGGCCATGATCGCGAAGATGTGGTCAATCCACTCGTCCTTGACCTTCTCGTGGAAGAGATCGCTCATGCTGTTGACGAAGATGCGGCTGGGCTTTTTCCAGTGAATTTCGCCGCTCTTGGTCTTCTTGGTAAGGCCCTTATACTGCGGGATGCCCATGGCCGCGTTGCGAAAGGGAGTGCGTTCGGCGTAACAGTGGCGGCAGCCCTCTGACACGCGGCTGCATCCGACCAGCGGGTTCCACGTTTTCTCGGTCCATTGAATCTTGGTCAAGGTCAATCGCCGCCTCCTCTTCGAGCATATGAGCGGCGAATTTTTCAGTCCATCAGCGTCAGCGGGCGACATGGGAGCGCGACGTGTGCTTACTGAGTGCCCGAGGGGGCGGCTTCAAGAGGGCGGCCTCTCCCCTTCGGGCGATTGCCGGGCACCTCGTCGTGATGGATCAAACAGGCGCATCCCGTAAATTCTACTCAGTAATAACACCTCGTCTTCGGGTCTAAGCCCCGCGTATCTCCCTAATATTTCGACACTCATCCCCCGGCATGGACATTGCCCTTACGAGGCAACCCCTTGGTAAGCCGATTCAACATTCCGTCCCACCAAAAGCGAGGCGCTACTATGGCGAAAATGTTGAAGTGCGATGACGTAGTGCCTGGGTGCAAGATGATCGTCGAAGGGCGGGATGAGCTTGAAGTCGTGACTAAGGAAGCGGAGCACGTTCTCATCGCTCACAAGATGAAAAGGATTCCGGGCGTTCTGCTGTCCGTGGTTAGAGCGGCCGTTGCGGACCGAGTCGAACTTAGCTATTGACCGAGCTGCATCTACTCAATCACCTGATCCGCCCGCTGTAGGAGCGACGGCGGGATCGTCAGGCCGAGGGCCTTGGCGGTCTTGAGGTTGATGACCAGTTCGAACTTGGTGGGTTGTTCCACCGGCAAGTCGGCGGGTTTCGCACCTTTGAGGATCTTATCCACGAAGTACGCGGCGCGTCGGAACATGTCAGGCGCATTCGCCGCATAGGCCATGAGTCCCCCGGCTTCGACAGATTCTCTGAATGGGTACACCGCTGGCAGCCGGTTTGTTGCGGCTAGATCGGCAATTCGTCCTGGGTGAGCATAGGAAAGGGGGAAGGGCAGGACGAGAAGCGCGCTCGCGTGTTCCCTGGTCATCGCGGCGAAGGCGGCCTCAAACTCATTGGGACTTCCCACCCCTAAGGATAGAAGCCTCACGGCCAGCACCCGTGCCGCGGCCTGCATGTCGTTCCAGTCAGCGGCCTCGACTGGATAATATGCGTCCGAGAGGACGGCCACGCGGGAGGTTGTGGGGACAACCTCTTTCAACAGCTCCAAGCGTTTATCTACTATCCCCAGACTGACCGCGGCCGTCAGCCCCGTGACGTTGCCGCCCGGCCGCCCGAGGCTGGCGACTAGCCCGTCTCGAACAGGCTCAAAGACATAGACCATGACGATAGGGATCGTATTGGTTGTTCGCTTGGCCGCACGGGCTCCCGCGTTCGGTAGTGCGACGAGGAGGTCAGGCTTGAGACTTACCAGCTCGGCGGCAAGGGAGGGGAACCGCTCGACCCGCCCCTCCGCAGCCCGATACTCGATGACGATGTTCTGACCCTCGACCCAGCCGCGCTCGCGCAGCCCTTGGCGAAATGCTTCCCAATTGCGCGAGACCGCCGGGGTACTGGGCGGGACATTCGTCAGAACACCCACCCGATAGACCTTCCCCGCCGGCTGCGCGTCGGCGGCGAGCGGCGCGGTGAGGAGGCCGCCCGCCAAGGTGCAGATGAATGCACGTCGATGCACAGGGGCTCCATCTGGCCGCATCGTCTACGAGGGACGGGGCGGGACGGCCAGCGGGTCGAACTTACACCAGAGCGGCCGGCTAGTGGACTACCATTTCTTGGAGGAGTTGATAGCGGGCCTAATTGGGTTCAGGTGGGCGAGGGGCGCGAGCCCTGATGATCTAGAGCCCGCGCCCCTCGCAGCCCGGTGATTATCGCGGAATTGATAATCGGATGCGCGTCTTCATATTTTTTCGACGTAACGTTGCGAAGTTACGGGGTCGCGTTCATACTCCCCGGCATGGCGAAGTGGCGGGTGTTCCCGGACGAGGAGCCGGCCAAGCCGGTGCTGGTGCTGGCCGACCAGGTCGAGCGCGACGGCGGCTCGGTGCTCGCCATCTATCGCGAGCCGGTGGGTGACCACTGGCAGATCTTCTGCCTCCTGCCGTTGGACCGGGTGGAGCCCACCCCCTACCAGCGCGATCTCTCGCCCACCCACGCCAAGCGCCTGCAGGAGGTGGTCAAGAAGATCGACCGCTTCGTGGATCCGGTGGTGGTCATGTCGCCCCGGCCCGGGGTCTACTGGACGCCCAATGGCAACCACCGGCGCACGGTGCTGACCAAGCTCAAGGCCAACGTCATCCCGGCCATCCTGGTTCCCGAGCCCGAGGTGGCCTTCCAGATCCTGGCGCTCAACACCGAGAAGGCCCACAACCTCAAGGAGAAGTCCCTCGAGGTGATCCGCATGTACCGCGGCCTCGTGGAAGAAGCGCCGCAGTCGGGCGAGGAGGGCTACACCTTCCAGTTCGAGTCGGCCCACTTCATCACGCTCGGACTGCTCTACGAGCAGAACAAGCGCTTCGCGGGCGGCGCCTTCGCCCCGATCCTGCGCCGGGTGGACAAGTTCCTGAAGGGCCACTTCCCGAAGACCCTCAAGGAGCGCGAGGAGCGGGCCGCGCTCGTGCGCGACGCCGACGAGGCCCTGGGCGTCGCGGTCGCCCGGATCAAGAAGCGCGGCATCAACCACCCCTACGTGAAGAACTTCGTCCTCGCGCGCACCACTCCGCTGACGCGCCAGCGCAAGACGCTGCCCGGCTTCGAGCAGACCTTCAAGAAGCTTGTCGAGAACATCGAAGCCTTCGACGTCGCCAAGGTGCGCTACGAGGACATCCAGCGCTCGGCCATCATGGGGGCGCCCGCCGCGGGCTAGACACTCCAGCATGGCCCGGCCCCCCAAGCTCGCCGACGCGGACGTGACACAGCGCCTGGCCGCCCTGCCCGCGTGGACGGTGAAGGACGGCAAGCTCCACCGCGAGCTCACCTTCCGGGACTTCACCCAGGCCTTCGCCTTCATGACCGACGTGGCCCGCGAGGCGGACGCGCTCGATCACCATCCGGAGTGGTTCAACGTGTACAACCGCGTGGTCATCGATCTCGCCACCCACGACGCCGCCGGCATCACCACGCTCGACTTCGAGCTGGCGCGGCGGGCCGAGGACCTGGCCCGCGGCCGCGCGCGCCCCGCGCCGTGACGGGCCGCGTCGCCGTCGTCACCGGAGGCACCGGCGCGCTCGGCCAGGCGATCACCACCAACCTGCTCGAGGCCGGCGGGAGCGTGGCCATTCCCTACGCGGTGCCGGAGGAGCTCGAGGGGCTCGAGTCGCGACTCACGCGGGAGCTGCGCGCGCGCCTGCTCGCCCTGCCCGCCGACGTGACCCGCGAGGACGCGATGGGCAAGTTCGTCCAGGCGGTGCGGGACCGGCACGGCCGGGTGGACGGCCTCGTCAACGCGGTGGGCGGCTTCGCGGGCGGCGACCTGCTCGCCACGCCATTGGCGGAGTGGGAGCGCATGATGGCCCTCAACCTCACGTCCGCGGTCATCGCCTGCCGCGCGGTGCTGCCGGTCATGATCGCGGGCGGCGGCGGCCGCATCGTCAACATCGCCTCGCGGGCGGTGCTCGCCCCCCAGGGCGGCTTCATCGCCTACACGGTGTCGAAGGCGGGCGTGATCACGCTCACCCAGGCGCTCGCCCAGGAGGTGAAGAAGCACCGGGTCACCGTCAACGCGGTGCTGCCGAGCACCATGGACACGCCGGGCAATCGCCGCGCCATGCCCGACGCGGATCGCTCGGAGTGGGTCCGCACCGAGGACGTCGCCCACGTGGTGGCCTTCCTGCTCTCCGAGCGGGCCGCCGCGGTCACCGGCGCCTCCCTCACCGTCTGAGCGGAGCCGCGCCATGGATCGCTTCGATCTCGTGGTGATCGGCGCCGGCGCCGCCGGCATCACCGCCGCCAAGACCGCGGTGGGCCTGGGCGCGCGGGTGGCGCTCGCCGACCGCGGCCCCCTCGGCGGGCTCTGCGTCAACCGCGGGTGCATCCCGAAGAAGGCGCTGGTGACCTCGGGGCGCGTGCACCGGCTGGTGCGCGAGGCGGGCGGGTTCGGGACCTTCTCGGGCGCGGTCCGGCTCGACTGGGACGCCGTCCAATATCGCCAGAACGAGATCGTGGACGCGCACCGCCCCGCCGCCGTCGATCTCGAGAAGCGCGGCATCCGGGTGGCGATCGGGGAGGCGCGCTTCACCGACCCGCACATCGTCGAGGTGAACGGCCGGCCCCTCGGGGCCGAGCGCTTCGTCATCGCGGCGGGCTCGCAGCCGGTCATCCCGGACCTGCCGGGCCGTGAGCTGCTCATCACCTCCGACCTCGTCCTCTTCCTGCCCGTCTTCCCGGCCTCGCTCACCTTCATCGGCGCCGGGCCGGTGGCCCTGGAGCTGGCGGGGGCCTTCAACGACTTCGGTACCCGCGTGACCGTGCTGGCGCGCGACGCGGAGATCCTGCCTGGCGTGGACGCGGACATCGCCCGGAACCTGCGCAAGCGCATGGAGGAGCGCGGGGTGACGTTCCGGCTGCAGACGACCGTGACCAGCCTCACCCCGGCGGCGGACGGCGTGCGCGTCGCTTTCGACAGCGCCGGGATGGCGAACGAGATGACGAGCCGGCACGTGTGCGCGGCGGTGGGGCGCCGCTTCCACCCGCGGACCATCGGGGCCGCCCGCATCGGCCTCGAGATCGGACGGCTCGGTCTGCGCACGAGCCCGTACCTCGCCACCTCGGTCCCGCATATCTACGCGGCGGGCGACGCAGCGGGCAACCGACAGCTCACCACGGTCGCCGCCCACGAGGGGCGCATCGCCGCGACCAACGCCCTGCGGGGCGACACCGAGCGGACCGACGAGGCGGTGATCCCCCAGGTGATCTTCACCACCCCCGAGGTCGGCCTGGTGGGCGTCGCCTACGGCGAGGCGCCCGCGCACGGCGTCCACGCCGCGGTGGCCCGCCACGACGCGCGGGGCAGCAGCCACAGCCTCGCCACCGGTGAAGACGGGGGCTACTTCAAGCTCGTCTTCGACCAGGTCTCCCAGCGGCTCGTCGGCGCCCAGATGGTCTCACCCGCCGCGGAGGACCTGATCCAGCTCTGCGCGCTCGCCATCCGCTCGCGGGTGCCCGCATCCCTGGTGGAGACCCAGATCTCGGTGCATCCGAGCCGGACCGAGCGGCTGATCAAGGCCTTCGGGCCCGAGCCGGGCGCGGGCGCCCGGCCCGTCGAGGGCGCCGGCGTAGTAGAATCGCGCCCGTGATCCGATCCGCCTCGCGGCGCGCGGTGCCGTGGCTGGCCGTCGCCCTGGTCGTCTCCGCCTGCGCCGGATCCGGCGCGCGATCCTCCTCGCCGGCCCCGGGCGCCGCCGAGGCCGAGCTGCCCCCGCCGGCGCGCCAGGTGCTACGTAACGGGATGCGGCTCATCGTGCAGGACCACCGCGCCTCCGACATCGTGGCGATCTACCTCTTCGTGGGGGTCGGGGTGCGTCTCGAGACGCCCGACCAGCTCGGCTACGCCCACTTCCAGGAGCACATGCTCTTCAAGGGCACGGACCGCTTCGGCCCGGGCTACGTGGACCGGACGGTGGAAGGCGTGGGCGGCCGCTCGAACGCGGTGACCTCGTTCGACTACACGTCGTTCTACCTCGTGCTGCCGAGCGACGCGACCGCGACGGGCATCGAGCTCCTCGCCGACATGGCGTTCCGGTCCAGCTTCGTCCCCGACGAGATCGGCCGCGAGCGTGAGGTCATCTTCGAGGAGGCGCGCATCGAGCAGGACAACCCACGGTCGGCGGTGGTGCGCCAGCTCTACGGCCTGGTCTTCGCGGGCAATCCCTACGGCCGTCCCGTGCTGGGCACCCGCGAGACGATGCAGGCGGCCACCCAGGAGCGGCTGCGCGCCTTCAACCGCCGCTACTACGTGCCGGAGAACATGACCCTGGTGGTGGCGGGGCCGGTGAGTCCGGTCACCGTGCGCGGCATCGTGGACCGCACGTTCGGGGGCATGCCGGCCACCGGCTACAAGCCCGCCCCGGCGCCGGCGCCGCGGCCCCTCACCGGCGGGGTACGCCGCACCGTGGAGCGCGACGAGCAGCAGGCCCACCTGGCCCTCGGCTGGCAGGCCCCCCGCTCGGACGACCCCAACGGCGACGCGGTGGACCTGCTCACCACGATTCTCGCGGGCACCGAGAGCTCCCGGCTCGCCCAGCGGCTGCGCGATCGGGAGCGGCTGGTCTCGACCGTGACCATGAGCTACTCGGCGCTCGTCGGCGGCGGCATCGTGAGCCTGCGGGCGGAGCTCGAGGCCAAGGACCTGGAGCGGGTGGAGCGCATCATCCTGGAGGAGATCGCGCGGATCCAGGAGAGCGGGCCCACCGAGGAGGAGCGCCGCCTCGCGGTCACCAAGTTCGAGGCGCAGCACGCCTTCGACACCGAGACCTCCGAGGGCCTGGCCTACGCCTACGGCCTCGCCGAGACCACCTGGACGCTCGACGCCGAGCTGCGCTACGTGGATCGGCTCCGGCGCGTCACCCGCGAGCAGATCCGGGACGCGGCGCGCCGGTATCTCTCCCGTACCGACTACGCGCGGCTGGCCTTCGTGCCGAAGCCCGGTACGCGATGAGGCACGGTCGCGCGCTGGTGGTGGCGGGCCTCCTCGCGCTGCTCGCCGCGCCTGCGTGGGCTCAGAGCCCGACGGTCGGCCGGGCGCGGCTCCCCAACGGGGTCACCGTGCTGGTGCGCGAGAATCCGACCGCGCCGGTCGTCGGCGTCTCGCTGATGGTCCGCATGGGCACGCGCTGGGAGACTGTCGACAACGCGGGTATCTCCAACCTGGTCCAGCTCATGATCGTCCGGGGCACCACCACGCGCGACGGCGGCCAGATCGTCGAGGCGGCCGACGCGATGGGCGGCAGCATCGAGGCCACCGGCGACGTGGACCACGCGGAGATCGCGGCCACCGCGCTCTCGCGCCACTGGGTGGAGATCCTGGAGCTGGTGGCCGACGTGGCCCTGCGGCCCACCATGCCGGACGGCGTGGTGGTGGCGGTGCGCGACTTCCTCCTCCGCCAGGTGCGCAATCGCGGCGACAAGCCCTACGACGTGGCCCTCGACACGCTGACCGCGCGCATCTTCGGCCGCCACCCCTACGCCTGGGATCCGATCGGGCTCAAGGAGAGCCTCGAGCGGCTCGACCGCAACGCGCTCCTCGCCCACTACAAGCGGCACTACGTGCCGGGCGGCCTCGTGCTGGCGGTGAGCGGGCGCGTGAAGGCCGCCGAGGTGATGGCGCAGGCCTCGCGGCTCTTCGGGCCGATGCCCGCGGGCATCGCGCCGGTGGCGGCCCCGCCGCGGCCGCCCGCGCCGGCCCCGTGGCGCGAGGCGCGCGTGGTGCCCGGCGCCCAGGCGCAGATCCTGATGGGCGCGCTGGCGCCCCCGCTCACGGACCCCGACTATCCGGCGGTCAAGGTGCTGGCGAACGTGCTGGGCGGCGGGATGGCGGGACGGTTCTTCTCGGAGCTACGGGACAAGCAGGGCCTCGCCTATACGACGGCGGCGCAGTACCCGGCGCGCGTGGACAGCAGCTACTTCCTGGCCCAGCTCGGCACCGCGCCGGAGAACGTGGCCCGGGCGGAGGCGGCGCTCCGGGCGCAGCTCGAGCGGGTGCAGCGCGAGCGGGTGTCGAGCGAGGAGCTGCGGCTGGCCAAGGCCTACGTGCTGGGGAACCTCGCGATGGACCGCCGCACGAACGCCCGCCAGGCGTGGTACCTGGCGGCCTACGAGGAATCCGGGGTGGGCTACGAGTTCCTGGACCGCTACGTGGCCGCGGTGCGCGCGGTCACCGCCGCCGACGTGCAGCGCGTGGCTCAGCGCTACCTGGCCGTCCTGCGCACCGTCATCGTCCAGCCTACCGCGCCCTGAGGCAACCGCCTCAGGGCATGCGGGTCATCTCGATCCGCACCGGCGAGCTCGTGTAGAGGAACTGGCCGATGAGCCGGTCGCCCTGCAGCGTGAACGAGGCCGCGAACGGCCGGCCCGGCTCGGTTCCGTTCACCCACATGTCGGTCTCCGAGACGGACAGCTCGATCGGCGCACCGAACGAGGACCTCTGGCGGATCGCCAGCGGGACGCCCTCGGCCACCTGCGAGTCCCTGAGCACGAGCACGCCCTGGCCGGTGGCGCCGTCGACCGTCAGGAACGCCTGCGCCACGCCGCCCCGCAGCGAACGGAACATGCCGTAGCCGCTCCAGGAGCCCTCCCATCGCCCGGCGACATTGGCCCGCGGGCCGACGAACGGGGTGCTCCGTCCCCACCAACCCTCGCTCTTGGCCGTCTCCATCATCTCCGGCGTGACCCGGGGCGCCCCACCCACCACGTTGCTCATCGAGAAACCCAGATGATTGCTGGTGGCATAGTGCGTCGGATGGGCCCGCCAGACCTCCCACTCGCGATGGGTGGCGGCGCAGCCGGTGGACAGCAGGACTATGCCCAGCATGAGCGGCAGGAAGCTCCGGTGGCGCATTGGCGAGTTCCTCCAATCAAAACGCATATGGAATCACAGTCTTGCACACCGGAATTTTTCGCCCAAGCTATTCGAGCAGCTCGGGAAAGGCGCGGATGATGCGGTGCGGCGCCACCGAGCAGGATTTCGGGAGCCCCTGGCCCTGGGCGTCTACCCAGACCCCCCGGAGACCCAGGCGCTGAGGCGCCAGCACGTCCCATTCGAGGTTATCCCCCACCATCCAGGCGTCCTCCGGCTTCACCCCGAGCTTGGAGAGGGCGTACCGGTAAACGACCTCCTCGGGCTTACCCACGCCCATCTCGCCCTCCACGACGATCACGTCGAAGAACCGCTCCAGATCGTGCCGGTCGATCTTGCGCCGCTGATGGGTGGCGTCCCCGTTGGTGACCATGGCCAGCGGGACGCCGCGGGCGCGCAGGGTCTCGAGCGCGGCGGTGACGCCGGGGAACAGCGTCATGCGCTCCCATCGGCGCTCGGCGAAGTCCGCCGCGATGCCGGCGGCCAGCGCCTCGTCCGTGCGCCCCAGGCGGCCGAGGGCGTGCGCGGTGATGCGCGTCCAGGCGCGCAGCATGTCGGCGCGCTCCGTGCGGTGGCGGCCCGGGTCGCTCCAGAACCAGCGCCGGGTCTCATCGATCGCGGCCATGAGGCCGGGCGGGTCGATGCCGGCGGGGCCGGCAAGCGCCTCGCACGCGTGAAGCCAGCACTCGTCCACGCCTCCCGAGTAGTCGAGCAGCGTGTCGTCGAGATCCACCAGAAGGGCTTTCAGGTCGCGGCCTCCTGGGCCGCGGCGAAGGGCGCCAGCTCGGGGCGGCAGACCGCCCGGAAATTGCACCAGCGGCAGATGCGCAGCTCCTCCGTCTTCTCGAAGCCCGACTCCTCGGCGAGATTGCGCTCGGGATCCTTGAGGTAGGCCTTCATGGAGCGGACCGAGAGCCGGATGTGCTCGCGAACCCGCTCGAGGCTCGCGTCATCCCACGGGTGGGTGGTCACCTTGCCCTCCCGGAGGTTGACTTCCAACAGGTCCACCCGACCCAGGTCCACGCCCAGGACCTCGAGGGCATAGAGGGCGTAGCCGCCGAGCTGGAGCCCAGCGCCCTCGCCGCCGCCCCCGGTCTTCCAGTCCAGGAGCTGCAGCCGGTCGGAATGGCTCCAGTAGCCGAAGTCGGGGGCGCTGAACACGCGGGTGCCCTCGAAGGGGAAGGAGCCGATGTCCTCGATGAAGACCCAGCGCTCGGTCGGCGTGCGCTTGATCTCGGTCAGCACGGGCAGCCGGTGGAAGTTCCGCAGGCAGCGGACCACGTGATCGCGCAGGGCCTGCCACTCGCTGTCGCGGATGGCCACGCCGTACTCGTGCTCGAACAGCGACGGCCGCTTCGGGGCCTGCCGGTAGACCCCGGCGCGCGAGCCCTTCCACTCCTCACGCATCTGGCGCACCGTGTCCTCGATGAGGGAGGCCTCGCTCAGGCCGTGGCCGTCGCGCAGGGCCAGCAGGGAGCGCTCGATCGCCTCGTGGACGAGGCGGCCCGCCCACATCTGGCGGGTGGCGAGCTGCTTGAGGATGTACAGCCGGCGGACGAGCGGGTCGGCGTCGGCGTCCCAGCCGCCCCAGGTGCCGTAGTACTGGTAGTAGTAGCGCCGGCGGCACTCCTGGAAGGCATTGTCGCGGGTGCGCGACCAGGAGAATTCGTTGACGAGGTCGGCCACGGCTAGAGCATAGCATTGCGGCCGCGCGGAACCGGAGGGGCCAGTCGGCGGTTGTTAGCCCGGCGCGCCTTGTCCGCTGGTTGGGGCCATGGTAGCCTCTGCCCCGCCTCGCCAGAGACATGCGCGCACGTCCCTCACCCGAACCGATCAAGGAGGCACTCATGCCCAAATCGAAAGCTGCGGGATTGACCCGGCGCCAGATGCTCAAGGTCGGCGGCGCCGCCACCTTCGCGGGCTACGCGGTCGGCGTCGAGAAGGCACTCGGCCAGGTGATCAAGACCGACACCCAGGGGATCGTGGCCGGCGACTCCGAGGTCGCGATCGGCGGCTACCAGATGCCGGTGTACGAGGCGCGCCCCGCGAGCGCCACCAATGCCCCGATCGTCATCGTGATCTCGGAGATCTGGGGCGTCCACGAGTGGGTGAAGGACGTCACCCGGCGCTTCGCCAAGGACGGCTACCACGCGGTGGCGCCCGAGCTGTTCAAGCGCGAAGGCGGCGTGGGCCATCTCCCGAACGTGCCGGACATCCTGAAGATCGTGTTCGCGGTGCCGCGCAAGCAGGTGCTCGGCGACGTTGCGGCCGCGGTGGACTGGGCCAAGAAGCGTCCCGGCGCGCGCGCGGACCGGGTGGGCGTGACCGGCCATTGCTGGGGCGGCTCCACCGTCTACCAGGTGGCGGCGACCAACCCCGACATCAAGGCGGCGGTGGCATGGTACGGCCCGCTGGCCCGGCCCTTTCTGGACACCCCGAACCCGGTGACTGGCTTCGACGTGGCCAAGGATATCAAGGCGCCGTTCCTGGGCCTCTACGGCGAGAAGGACACGAATCCGACCCCGGACGACGCCAAGAAGTTCGGCGAGCTGCTCAGGCAGACCAACCGCAACTCGGAGATCGTCATCTACCCCAACGTGGGGCACGGCTTCTTCGCGGACTATCGCCCGTCCTACAACGCAGAAGCGGCCGCCGACGCCTGGAAGCGCTGCACCGGCCTCTTCGCCAAGAGCCTGAAGGCATAAGGAGACGGCCATGGATCTGGAACGCCGCGATTTCCTCAAGCTCGCCGCCGGCGCCCTGACCTACTCGCTCGCCACCGACGCCGCCTGGGCCCAGACCAGCCCCCAGACTGGTAAGGTCCATGTGCAGTGGCTCGGCCAGGCCTCCACCAAGATCACCACGCCGACCGGCAAGGTGATCGTGATCGATCCCTTCATCACCCAGAACCCCAAGACCCCACCCGCGCTCAAGAACCTCGACGCGCTCGGCAAGGTCGACGTGATCCTGGTCACTCACGGTCACGGCGACCACACCGGAGACGTCCGAGAGCTGGCCGCGCGCACCGGGGCCAAGGTGCTGGGGCCCGCGGGCCTCATCGCCACCATGACCGACCTCGGCTGGGTCGCGCCCGACCAGGGCGTGCGCTTCGGCAAGGGCGGCAAGGTGCAGCCGATGGGGCCGCAGATCACCATCACCCAGACGCGCGCCGAGCACTCGTCCGAGGTGACGGTGTCCGACCCCGCGACCAAGAAGAGCACCACCTATCCCGGCGGCGAGCCCGCCGGGTTCATCATCCAGTTCGAGAACGGCTTCAAGCTGTACCACATGGGCGACACCGGCCTCTTCGGGGACATGCGCTTGATCGGCGACTACTACAAGCCGGACCTGATCATGATTCCCATCGGCGGCCACTTCGTGATGGACCCCGTGGACGCGGCCTACGCGACGCGGGAGATGCTCAAGCCCAAGTTCGCCATCCCGTTCCACTACGGCACCTTCCCGGTGCTGCGCGGCACGCCGCAGGAGTACCAGGCCGCGCTCGGGACGACCGCGACCCAGGTCTTCCCGATCAACCCGGGAGACACGCTCACCTTCTAGGCCGGCAGAGCGCGGCGCGGTCAGTGACGCGCCGCGCTCCCTGTCAAGCCGTTCAGGAAGGTAACCGAAGCGGGGATCGTCGAGTCAGTCACGAGGTAACCAGACGCCGACGCTGGGGGCTGGCATTCTTGCCGAAGGTGATGGACGGGAAACCACCCCGACGTCGGGACCGGCGGCCCGCCGCGAGGGGAGGCAGCCCGGCGATCGGGCCTGGGACCGGGCCGGGGCTCTGGCGATGATTGGCGAGTGCATAGAGGCGCTCGATCTTCGCATCGATGGTCTGCGCGAGGACGAACGGATCGAGACGCTGGCGGAGGGCAAGCAAGGCCGCGACCTTCGCCCGATCCTGCTGCGGGGCGGCCTGCACCCGCTCGAGCGGGGTGCGCGGCGCGTCGTAGCGACGGCGCAGGCGCGAGCCGACCCGCAGCTTGCCGACGAGTTTGACCGAGGGCAAGAAGAGGTTCTGGAACAGCCGGAGTTCGTGTCGGTAGAGGTCATTGATCGCGGCCAGCGCGGCGGGACTGTCGTAGCGCACGTACCCCAACAGCTTCCGGACGTGCGTCCAGTTCTTTTGCTCGACGTGGGCATTGTCGTCCTTCTTGTAGGGGCGCCCGCGGGTGAACTGGATCTCATGGGCCTGGCAGTAGTCGTAGAGGGTCCCGTTGATGAACTCGGTGCCGTTGTCGGAGTCCAAGCCGCGCAGCGCGAAGGGCAGCGCCGCCCGGAGCTCGTCCACCATGCGTGCAATGCCCGCGGCCCCTTTGCCCAGCACCGCGCCGGTTTCGACCCAGGCCGAGTGGACATCGGTCAGGTTGAGCGAATGGACGAACTCGCCATCGGCCGCGTTGCCGGAGTGACTGACCAGGTCGACCTCGGCGAAGCCCGGCGTCGTAACGGCCCAGGCGTCGGTCTTAATGGGGATGTGATGCTTCAAGAGCGTGCCCGGCTTGGTCCGCCCGTAGAGGCGCTTCTTGAGGTGGCGCTTGTGGGGCGCGAGCCGGCGATCGATCTGCCGCGGACTGATGGCCAGGAGCTGCCGCTCGACACTCCGTGCGAGGCGCAGGCGGTGCCGCGCCCAGGGCAGCCAGAGGGGCAGCAGCGCTTTGAGGCGTACCGACCACGGGTAGCCGGCCGCCTGCCAAATGGCGTGCAGCGCCGTGATCACGGCCGGGCCGTAGGTCGCGGCGCGGCGGCGCGCCGCGCGCGGCCGGCCCGGGGGCGGGCCGTTGAGCAGCCGGATGGCGTATTTCCGGTGATAGCCGGCGATGCGGCAGAACTCATCCAGGATCCGCTGCTTCTCCCGACGCCGAGCCTGTCGATATCGGGGGTAGACCGCCTGCAGATACTCCCTCTTCGCGGGGGTGCTCACGATGTGCCTCTCCTTGGGCCTCATAGGCCCGGAAAGTTACATCGCAAATGGCGCGACGATCCTCGCTCGGTAACATTCTAGACGGCGCGATACGCGCTCTTGCCCCTTCGCGGCCCGGCATGCTAGATTCCCGGCACTTTCCGGGGGCCGCGGTGCGCCCCCGACCACCCCGGGGCCAAGGGAGACTCCGATGCCATTCGTCAACATCCGCATCTACGAAGGCTGGGGCAAGGACAACCTCAACGAGATCGCCAAGCGGGTCACCGCCGCGATCACCGACGTGACCAAGCTCCCGAAGGAAGCGGTCTGGGTGGTCTTCGAGGAGGTCGATCCCCCCGACTGGTACGTCGGCGGCAAACCCGGCGAGCGCATGTCCAAGTGACCGCTTCCACCGTCTCGATCCGCGATCCGCGCTTCACGCAGGTCGTGGGCAAACGGGTCGAGTTCGAGCGGATCGCCACCGGGTGCCTCTTCACCGAGGGCCCGCTCTGGCACCCGGCGGGCCAGTATCTCCTGTGGAGCGACATGCCGGGCGATCACCTGCGCCGGTGGTCGGCCACGGACGGCGTCACCACGTTTCGCAAGCCCTGCAACAAGTCCAACGGCCTCACCTGGGACCGCGAGGGCCGGCTCCTGGCCTGCGAGCACGCCTCCAGCCAGGTGTCGCGCACCGAGGCGAGCGGCCAGATCGTCCCGCTCGCCACGCACTTCCAGGGCAAGCAGCTCAATAGCCCGAACGACATCGTCTGCTCGGCGGACCGGGCCGTCTACTTCAGCGACCCGCCGTACGGCCGCGCCGAGTACTACGGCGTGCCCCGGCCGCAGGAGCTGGCCTTCCAGGGACTCTTCCGGGTGGGGCCGGACCCGAAGAGCCCGGTGCTGCTCGCGGACGACTTCGACCGGCCCAACGGGCTCTGTTTCTCCCTCGACGGCCGCCGGCTCTTCGTCAACGACACGGCCCGCCAGCACATCCGCGTCTTCGACGTGAAGGGCGACGGCGGGCTCTCGGG
>WNFE01000456.1_pt1 | contig 28819 bp, 27 predicted proteins | sample 5400451 | NCBI WGS metagenome assembly WNFE01 (sample SAMN13153344, study PRJNA577476) | soil metagenome | isolation source: 200 cm saprolite under Douglas fir tree site 2 hole 2 | place: USA:California | collected 2015-04-18
CCCGGCCGTAAAACGCGAACCGCAGCCCGCCGCGCACGCGTCCCCCGTTTTCCGGGAGGCCTGACCGCGCCGCCCACGCCACCAGCCCGTCCCCGCCCCCAGCCGCGGCAGCTTCACGGTTCCCCTCCAGCGCTGCCGTCACGGCGGCCACCTCCCGCCATCAACCCCACAGCATCCACCTGGTACCAGGCACCCCAGATACTCTGAATCTCCTCAGACCCACCCCCGCCTGCCAGCGAACCGTCACCACCCGGGACAAGAACCAGCACGCCAGCCCTCACCCAGCCAAGCCGGTCCGCGTGCGCCCAGGAACGAGGCGACTACATTCAGCCAGCCAGCACGACAGGCACCACTCACAGCGACCAGCAGCGGCGGCACCGCCGCTCAAAAACTCACGCATCCCTGCCGATTAGGGGAGCTTGTAACCTCAGGTGTGTGAAGATCTTTTAGCCCCTTTGCTGGCGTGTTCTTTACCTGATGCGTCCCGGGTAGGCGATGGCGAGCTCGTTGACTGCTTCGCGCCAGCCCATGACGCGCTGTCCTTCGAAGAGGCGTGCGGGCTGGTCGTTGCGCTTGGCGGTGTCCTGCCGGTGGACGGCGCGCTCGCGGGCGCGCTTGTCCTCGATGTTGAGGATGGCCAGCCACAGGAGCTTGACGACGGCGTCGTCGGTGGGGAAGTGGCCGCGAGTCTTGGTGACTTTCCGCAGCTGGTAGTTCAGGCATTCGATGCTGTTGGTGGTGTAGAGCAGTTTGCGCACCGGCGGGCTGAAGGCCAGGAACGGGGTGAAGCAATCCCAGGCCTCTTCCCAGACCCGGGTGGCCTGCGGGTACTTCTTCCCCAGGTCGGAGGCGGAGAAGGCGGCCAGGGCGGCGGACGCGGCGTCGGGGTCGGGCGCGGTGTAGATCTTGCGCAGCTCGGCGGCGACGGCGGCGGCGTCGCGGCGGGCCACTGGCCGCAGCGCGTTTCTGATGAGGTGCACGACGCAGCGCTGCACGGTGGTGGCGGGGAATGCGGCGTGGATGGCGTCCTCGAAGCCGTTCAGGCCGTCGCAGCAGGCGATGAGGATGTCGGTGACGCCGCGGTTGCGCAGGTCCGCGGTCACGCTGCCCCAGAAGCGGGCGCCTTCCCCGGCGGTGGCGGTGTCCAGCGGGGTCTTGGCCAGCCAGATGCCCAGCACGTGCTTCTCGCCGTCGGCGTCGATGCCGACCGCTATGTAGGCGGGCTTGTTCTGCACGATGTGGTTGTCGCGGACCTTGACCATGATGGCGTCCAGGAACACCACGGCCCAGACGGTATCCAGGGGGCGGCTTTGCCAGGTGCGGACTTCCTCCAGCACCGCGTCGGTGATCCGGGAGACGCTCTCGGCCGACAGCTGGGTGCCGTACACCTGGTCCAGGTGATGCAGGATGTCGCGGACGCTCATGCCGTGCGCGTACAGGCTGATGATCATGTCGTCCAGGCCGCCGGAGATCCGCCCGGACCGCTTGGGTACCAGCAGCGGCTCGAAGCTGCCCGTCCGGTCCCGCGGCACCTCCAGCGGCACCGGGCCGATCCCGGTCTGCACCTGCTTGCTGATCGTCCCGTTACGCGAATTGCCGGAATGGTGGCCGGCCGGGTCACGCCGGCCATATCCCAGGTGCGCGGTCAGCTCCGCTTCCAGCGCCCGTTCCAGCACCGCCTTGACCAGCTCGCCGAGCATCGACCCCTCGCCGATCAGCCGCAGCCCCCCGGCCTCGTCCCGGGAGCGCTCCAGCAGGGCGTCCAGCAGCCGGTCGTCCAGCAGTTCCCGTAGCGGCACGGCCTGCAGCCCGGCCGAGGGGGGATTTTCCCCGTCGTAATGAGCAGTCTCTTCCAGGACCGGATTAGCCAGCCCCGTAAGGTCGGCCTCATGGTGTGTAACGGACATGATCGCTGCTCCCCCCGTAACAGTGGCCATTACCACTGGCCATCCAGTTCCCTTTGATCACTCCTTACACACCTGGAGAGATACCCCCGATTAGGGCGCGGGGTGGTGGGAGGCTCGATAACGCGGGGAGTCGCTCGGGATTTCCAGTTCTGTACCGCCACGTTGGTCGTCCAGCGCTCTGGGAGCGGCGCCACGTTCGTGGGGGCCGTGACTGGGCTTGAGCAACAACGGAACGGCCAGTGGCGATAGTGGGCTGAAGGCCGGTCATGACCGGGTGAGTTTCCGGGTCGACCCCAGGGTGTGAAGCCCCAGGCCCGGTCTTCTGATGGTCGGCCCTGTTCAGGCCGGTTCTGCGCCCGGTAGGCCGGCTGGGTCGTTGGGTCGCTGGCGAACGCGGCCGGGGCCCGCATCCGCCGCGCGCCGGTCACCAGTTCGCTGAGCCGGTGCCGCCTCCGCCAGCCGAGACGGCTCTCTGGGCCGGGGTGGGCGGCGGGCCTTGGGTTGGGGCGGGGATCGGTGCAGCTGGTCCAGGTGGCTGGGTGGAGGAGCGAGCCGCGCAGGGACAGGGCGACGGCGAGCGTCAGCCCTGCGCAGAGCAGGCCGACGGCGTCCACGGTGATGAGGGGGAGGTTGCCGGTGCTGAGCCCGTAGACCAGCCAGATGGCGTAGCCGCCGGCGTAGGAGGCGAAGAAGCGGCCCGAGACCTCACACGATGTGCCGCGGGCGAGCATCTGCCGTGCCTGCAAAAGCGTGGTGAGGGCGGCGAGCACGCCGTAGGCGGTCGCCGCGGTGCCGAGGAGCTGCGCGGCGCTGGTGAACATAGGGTTTCTCTCTTTCACTCTGCAAGTTTGCGGCTGGGATATCAGCTCTCAGGCTGCTGCGGCTCCGGCCGTGGTCTTTTCCTGTTGGCCGCCGGCGCCGGTCAGGTCGACGGCCTTGGCCCGGGGTCGGCGGGCCAAGATGGCAGAGACAGAGCCAAGGACGGACAGGCCGGCCGACACGAGCAAGGCGGGACGGAACCCATTGTCGAAGCTGACCGCGGTGCCGAGGTGCCCGTTGGAGACGAACACGGCCGAGGCCACGGCCACCGCCACGACCCCGCCAAAGCGCTGGAGCATGTTGAACACCCCCGAAGCGGTGCCCATGTCCCGTGGGGCTACTGCACCCATCACGGCCAGCGGCATCGTGGGAATTGCCATGGAGATGCCGACCCCGGCGATTACGAGCGGGACCACTATCTCGGCGTAGCTGGCCGTGTGACCCGCCAGGAGCGCCACCCAAGCAAGCCCGGCGGCTTGCATGGCGAGCCCGAGCGTCATCAGTGGCCGAGCACCCAGCTTGTCGGACAGGGCGCCCGCCAATGGTGCGATGAACAGAGGTGTAGCCGTCCAGGGCAGGAAGCGCAGGCCGGTAGCCAGCGGCCCGTACCCGAGGCTCATCTGGAAGTACTGCGACATCAAGAAAGCTGCCGAGAAAATGGCTCCGTAGGCGAAGAACGCAGTGGCGTTGGCTGCTGAGAACTGCAGGTCCCGGAAGAGCCTCGTGGGGACCATGGGGGCGGCGGCGTGGCGCTCCCAAGCGAGGAATGCGGCCAGGACCACGAGCCCCCCGGCCATGAGGCCCAGGTTGGTGGCGTCCCAGTTGGTGCCACCCGACTCGACGAGCGACCAGATGACGGCCAGGGCGCCCAAGCTGGCCGAGACGGCCCCGACCAGGTCCAGGGCTGCTCCGCTCGCAGGCGCCTCGGGGAGACGGAGCCTCGACAAGGCGGCGCCTGCCAACCCGACGGGCACGTTCACCCAGAACACCCAGTGCCAGCTGAGCCCTTGGGTCACGCCCCCGCCGACGAGTGGCCCGGCGGCCACGGCAAGGCCGGCGATGGAGCCCCATATCCCGATCACGCGGCCACGGCGTTCTGGCCCGAACGCCGTGGTGAGGATCGTGAGACTGAGAGGCGTCACGATCGCTGCCCCGAGCCCCTGTATGGCCCGGGCGGCTATGAGGAGTGTTGTGCTGGGCGCCAGGGCGCAGGCCGCCGAGGCCAGGCTGAACAGCGCGAGGCCGGCGACGTACACCCGTCGCCGCCCGAAGCGCTCGCCGATGCTCGCCGCGGTGATGATCCCGGCGGCAAAGACGAGCAGGTAGGCGTTGACCGCCCACTCCAGGGTGGAGACCTGCCCGCCCAGCTCACGGTGGATGGCGGGCAGGGCGGTGACGACCACCAGGGAGTCGAGGGTCACCATGAAGAAGGCGACCGAGGTGAGGAGCAGCGCCCAGCCTGCCCTGGTGGGCTGCTTGGGGGCTATGGCTGGGGTTGGGGACATCGACTGCTTCCTTTGCTAGTGGGTACTCGGGCTGCTCGCCCGGTACGGGTAGTGATCCGTGCCGGGCGCGATATCTATCGCCACTGCCGGCAGCCAGGGGGCCCGCTCGATTGTGCTGGCGAGCTTGCGCACCGGGTCGGGGAGTCCTTCGGCTTCTCGGTTCATCCGCGCTCGGCGGGGAGGGCCCTGGAGCGTGCACGGAGGCCCAAAAGCCGATGAGCGCGCCGAGGCAGCTGGGCAGAACACCTGCAAAGGGCGGGAGCGCACGAAGGTGCCGGCAATGCTCACCACGGCGAGACCGTCCTCGCCGGCAAGCCACCGCCCGGCGTTGACAGCGTCCTCCGATGGATCTTGCGGCCGGCCCGGATCGTCACTGGTATGAGCACCGCTATGAACGCAATCCGGACAGGGCCTCGACGGGTAGTACACCTGGAACTTCACACCGGCGACCAGGTGCGGGCGGGCGCTTTTTATGCGGAGCTGCTGCAGTGGCGGCCGGAGCTGGTCCGAGCCGGCTCTAGCTGCTATTTGGCTCTGGACCTGGGTCCGGCTGTGGGCGGGGGGATCACCGAGTGCCAGACGCGGCGTCCGCTGTGGCTGCCGTACGCCGAGGTCGAGCGGATCGACGATGCGACCGAGCACGCCCGTCGGCTCGGCGCGGCGGTGCTGCTCGAACCACGGGAGGGGCCGTCGGGCTGGCGAAGTGTCGTGTCCAGTCCGGTCGCCGGGGAGGTGGCCTTGTGGCAGCCGAAGCGATGACCGATCAGCACGGTCTGCTTGACGCAGCCCGTAACGGCGACCAAGACGCCTCCGCCCGGCTGGTGGGGCCGTGCCTGGCCCAGCCTCGGGCCTGCTGCCATCGAATGCTCAGGCCCTATTTCGCGCAGGACACGGAGCGATGGATTTCGGGGCCGGCCCGGATCAGTACCACCAAAGCAGCCGATCCAGCTAGCCAGAAGGGAGCGACGAAATGACAGCTGTAGATCTCAACGGCGCCACGGTGGCCGTCACCGGCGCCAGCGGCGGGTTCGGGCGGGCCACGGCCGTCGCCTCGGCCGAGTCCGGCGCGCAAGTGGTCGGCGTCGCCCGCCACCGCGGTGGGCTGGAGGAACTGCAACGAGAACTCGGCGATGCGCTGAGCTGCGAGACCGGTGACGTCGCCGACCCCGAACTGCCGGCGCGGCTGTTCGGCACCTACAGGCCCGCTGCAGTCGTCCTCAACGCAGGCGCACCCCCCGTGATCGCCCCGCTGGACGAGCACGACTGGGACACCTTCAGCGTCAACTGGAACGTCGACGTCCGGCAGGCCTTCCACTTCGTCCAGCAGGTCCTGCGCACGCCGCCCCCGAATGGTGGCGTCGTGGTCACAATGTCGAGCGGGGCCGCGCTGGCCGGATCGCCGATGAGCGGCGGGTACGCCGGCGCCAAGGCCACGGTGCGGTTCATCAGCGCGTATGCCGCCGAAGAGGCGGCGCGACGCACGATCCCGGTGCGCTTCGTGTCCATCCTGCCCCACATCACCAACTTCGGGACAGGCCGCCTCGGAGTACGTGCCTATGCGGCGCGGGCCGGTATCACCGAGGAGGAGTTCATCGAGCGCGCCGGCGCGACCGCCACGCCCGACCAGGTCGCTAGGCATGTGGTCGACGTCATCGCCGACGGGTCATACTCGGCGCCGGTGTACCACCTGGCAGCCGACGGGCTGCGGCCCCTCGGCTGAGCCAATCGAACATAGTCGGTGAACCTCACAACGCCACCAGCATCCAAGAAAGGAAAGTCACATGTCGCACGCACTACAATCCCCCTCAACCGAAGTGGCCCCAGGGATACATCGGCTCACAGGTGGAGTTGTCAACTTCTACCTGGTCGAACAGTCCGGCGGCCTCACCCTTGTCGATGCCGGCACGCCAGGGGACTGGCGGTTGTTCCTGCGAACGCTCGACGGGCTCGGGCGTCGCCTGGACGATCTAGACGCGGTGGTATTGACCCACGCCCACCCGGACCATGTCGGCTTTGCAGAGCGAGCGCGCCGCGAGGGACCGGCGAGCGTATGGGTCCACAATGACGACGCGGCAGTAGCCCAGGGGGCGAAGCCAGGAAAGAGTGACGCCGGCCTGGCCAAGTACCTGGCGCGCACGGAGTTCTACCGGACGATGATCTCGCTCTCCCGCCGCAAAGGCGCCAAAATCATCCCCGTCGTGGAGGTGTCCAGCTTCGCCGACAACGACGTCCTCGACGTCCCAGGCAAACCCCGGGCAGTTCACACCCCCGGGCACACACCAGGCAACGCCGCGCTGTACTTCGAGGACCAGGACGCCCTGATTAGCGGCGACACCTTGATCACCCACAACCCTCTAACCGGCCGGACCGGGCCCCAGATCATGCCCTCCGGGTTCAACCGCGACACCCTCCAAGCTCTTGACTCGCTCAGCGCCTTGGAGCACCTCACCGCCGAGATCATCCTCCCAGGGCACGGCGAACCGTGGCACGGGCCGATCAGCCAGGCCGTTCAACTCGCGCGCGCCGCCGGACCAAGCTGACACTCGCCTTCCGCTCTCGGCGCCCGAAGGAGCCCAATGGTGTCCCGATACACCGCAATGTGCGACTTTCGCAAGCAGACGCCTATCGCCGTCGCGCCCGGGTACGTGCTGGAGGGCGCTGGACTGCAGATGCTCCCGGACGGAAATGGAGTCGGACGCCCTGATCTCTTGTGGGCTCACAAGGCCGAGGTAACTATGAGATCCGCGAAGAACAACCTGCGCGAGGCCGAGGACAGCGTGTTCGCCCTCTCCGCCAACACAGAGGTTCACCGCTGGCCTCCCTTGGCCGTGCTGGCAGTGTCCTATTTCACCGCGATCGCCCGGCAGTTCGGCGCGCGGGCGCTCTTGGAGCCGCCCGGCGGGCTGGTGGGCTGGCGTTGCGTCGTCTTCACGCCCGAAGCGGCTGTGGTGGTCTACTGGAAGCCGAAGCGATGACCGATTCCGGCACGACCGCCTCTCCCAGCGGATCGTCGAAGCACGAGCGGGAGCTGCTGCTCGCAGCCCAGAGTGGGGACGGGGACGCCTTCGGCCGGCTCGTCGACCCGCTCCGGCGCGAGCTGCAGGCGCATTGCTACCGGATGCTCGGCTCCTACGCCGACGCGGAAGACGCGCTGCAGGAGACCCTGCTTCGCGCCTGGCGTAGCCTTGCCCGGTTCGAAGGGCGAAGCTCGCTTCGCTCCTGGCTGTACCGGATCGCGACCAACGCCTGCCTGCGCGCGATCGAGCGACGGCCAAAGCGGGTGCTGCCGATGGACTACGCACCGGCGGCCGATCCGCACGGCGCACGAGCGGGCCCGGTGAACGACCCCGTCTGGCTCGAGCCTTACCCGGACGCGAGCCTCGGTCTGGAGGGCCTAGCCGGCCCGGACGCCCGCTATGAGCAGCGCGAAGGTATCGAGCTTGCCTTCATCGCGGCACTCCAGCACCTTCCGGCACGCCAGCGGGCGGTGCTGATCCTCCGCGACGTCCTCGGCTTCTCCGCCCGAGAGACCGCTGCGGTGCTTGAGACGACGCCGGCGTCGATCGACAGCGCCCTGCAGCGAGCGCACAAGTCGGTAGACGAACAGCTCCCCAGCCAGGCGCAGCAGCAGACGCTTCGCCTCCTAGGCGACGACGAGCTGGGCCGGCTCGTCGAGCGCTACGTTGCTGCCTGGGAGCGGAACGATGTCGACGCCCTCGTCTCGATGCTCGCCCAGGACGCCAGGATCGCGATGCCGCCGCGTCCGACTTGGTACAGCGGCCGTGAGCAGGTCGCCGCCTTTGTCCGCCGCTACCTCCTTACGGAGCGCACCCGGTGGCGTCTGGTTCCGACCTCGGCAAACGGACAGCCCGCAGCCGCTGCCTACCTCTGGGTCGAACAGGCCGGCGCCTTCATGCCGGAGGGTCTGCACGTCCTCACGCTGCGCGGGGGCGAGATCGAAGAGATCATGGCCTTCCGCAGCCCCGAGGTATTCCCCAGCTTCGATCTGCCCGCATCGATCGCCGCCTGACCACAGCCAACACACGCCTCAATTACGTTAAGTCCCTGTCATCCGGGCGATCGCCACGGCGGGTTCGCCCGACGGGCGTACCTGGAACTGGCCGGGACCGATCAGGCGCGAGAAGAAGGAGGAAACCATGAAGCTCACGATCATCGCTGCCACCGGAGGCGTCGGCCGACAGCTGCTGCGCCAGGCCCCAGACGCCGGCCACGATGTCACCGCGGTGGCCCGCAACCCCGCCAACCTTCCCCAAGACGTCCTCGCCGGGCGGGCGGTGCGGATCGTCGCCGCCGACCTCGCCGCCCCGGACCCCCAGGTCCTGCAGGACGCAGTCGCCGGGGCCGACGCGGTGCTGTCCGCCCTCGGCCCGCACAACAACGCCGACGCCGGCATCGCCGCACCCGGCACCCGCGCCATCACCGACGCGATGCGCGCGGCCGGGGTGCGGCGGATCGTCGCGATCAGCGCCTCCCCGGTCGCCACCACCCCCTCGCCCGGCCGCCCGAACCCGCCCAGGCACGACCCCGGCGACGGGTTCCTCATGCGGCAGGTCGGCGAGCGGATCGCCAAGGCCCTGTTCGGCAAGGTCTACGACGACCTGGCGCGGATGGAAGACATCCTGCGCGAGTCCGGCCTGGACTGGACCATCCTCCGCCCGCCGCAACTCACCGGCAAGCCGCTCACCGGCCACTACCGCACCGCCGTGGGGCGGAACGTGCGCGGCGGCCGGTCGGTCCCCCGCGCCGACCTCGCCCACTACATGCTCGCCGTGCTCGGCCAGCCTGGGACCATCGGCCAAGTCATCGGCATCGCCAGCTAACCGGCACCCCCGAGGCGTTACCCAGATTACCGAACAAGGAACGACGACCCGCTTGCCCGAGTGGAGGCTGATGTACGTGTCGCAGGACTGGGCCCGCCGCTACGGCACGCCGATGACCTCCTAGCGGCCCCGGCCTCGCAGGCGAAGCAGGACGAGCTGGCCGTCGCGCATGCAACCTCCTCCGGCTCCACGCCTACTGGACCGGCACCCCGCTAGACCGGCGGCGAATCAGCCACCTGGCCCGCCTCGAACTCGGCCTCGCCGCAGACCTGGAATTAACCACCAGGATCAACATCGGCCGCAAACCAGCAGACATGACCTCTGAGAGATCGTCGCCGCCCGCGCGCAGATCATCCATTCGCGCCCGCCCATCTACGGCCTGGCCAGACAAGTCACTTCCGGTGCATATCGGCGGATATCGCGTGCCGCACGCTCGCTGAGCTGTCACCTTCGGTGACGAAGTGCCAGTGCCCGGTCTGACAAGTCAGATGCCCGGCGGGTCAGTCCTGGCTACTCCAGCCTGGGCCCTCATTTGCGCCCATCAGCGCTACGACGACGTCATCAGCGACTTCTCCGTCTGACCAGCACGATCACGCTCATTTGGGGCTGGTGACACGGTTCTATTGCTCAACCCAACCAGGCGGCCTTCAGCCCGCTATCGCCACTGGCCGTTCCGTTGTCGCTCAAGCCCCGCATCCTCGCTTTTCTTCTTTCCGCAGGGGCGCGTTCGGCTCGCTCAACGATAAAGACGCCGCCGGGCCCGCGAATTGGGCGGTGTCTGCGCGCCCATTCATGGCCGTGCTGGCGTCTACCTGTTTGGAGGCGGTCCCAGTCCGGGGCGCGCCCCGGATACAGAACAGGACCACAGATCATGGCCAAGTACGTTTTCTCCTTCCGTGTGCCCTCCGACTACAGGCCCAACGCCGGGACGCCGGCCGAGTGGCAGGCCTGGTTCGGCGGGCTGGGCTCGGCCCTGGTGGACGTCGGCAACGCGGTGACCGATTACGCCTCGCTCGGCGAGGTCGGCGGCAGCGACTCCCGGATGGTCGCCTACTCGGTGGTGCCCGCCGAGGACATGGACTCCGCGCTGGCGCTGGCCAAGGACTGCCCGGTGATGCGGGTCGGCGGCGGGGTCGAGGTCGGCCCCGTGATGGAAGCCGCCGGGTCGTGAGCGACGCCATGACCGCATCGACGGCACCGCCGGAGGGGTCGCTCCTGGCGACCGGGCGCGGCAAGGTCACGCTGGCGCTGCTGTGCGCGGTGACGTTCCTGGACGTCATGGACGGCGCGATCGTGAACGTCGCGCTGCCGACCATCCGTACGCATCTGGGGTTCTCGGTGCAGAACCTGCAGTGGGTGGTCAGCGGCTATCTGATCACCTATGGCGGGTTCCTGCTGCTGGGCGGTCGGGCCGGGGGCGCCTCCTTTTCCGATGCCGCGGCGTCTAGACCAGTGATAGCCGACAACATTGTCAAAGGAGCACGGAAATGGGAAAGATCGTCATCAGCACAAATGTCACACTCGATGGAGTGGTCCAGGACCCGGACGGCCAGGAAGGCTTCGAGCTGGGCGGCTGGTTCCACCAGTTCGTGGGCAAGGACCTCGAAGACTGGACCGCCAACGAGACGGAGGAAGCGCTGGGTGTCGAGGCGCTACTGCTGGGCAGGCGGAGCTTTGAGTGGTTCGCGTCCCGGAGGCCATCGCAGGATGTCCGCGTAAGCCGCGAGTGGGCGGACAGAATGAACAGCCTCCCCAAGTACGTCGTGTCGTCGACTCTCGAACATCCTCAGTGGAGCAACACCACGGTCCTCAACGGCGATGCGGTAAAGGAGATTTCGGAGCTGAAGCGGAAAGTGGACGGGGAAATCCTGGTCTACGGCAGCTATCAGCTCGTGCGCACACTGATAGAACAGAACCTGGCCGATGAACTGCGGCTGGTAGTTTTCCCGGTCGTGCTGGGAACCGGCCTGCGTATCTTCGACGAGACCAGCGACAAGAAGCCGCTGCACCTGGTCAACACACGAAAGATCGGTGACGGCCTGGTGTTCTACACCTACGAATTCGTGCAAGGCTAACGGCTGTAGACGGCGACGAAGTCGCGTTCGTCGGTGTTGAAGTAGCGTCCCCCGTTTTGACGGAATTCGGGGAGAAGCTTGGTGGCGGGCGGGTTGATGGGGTCGCGGATGCTGTCGTAGGTCATGAACGAGACCCACTCGGTGTTGATGTCGAGCTCCATCGCCCGCACCGCGCCCGCACGGTGCAGCAGTTCGGCGAGGGTGCGCACGCTGGGTGAGCAGCCCGCCGAAGAACAACCCGACCGCCGAGGCCAGCCCGCTGATCCCGGCCCACACGCCCAGCGCCTTGTGCCGGTCGGAGTCCTGGAAGGTGGTGGTCAGGATGGACAGCGCGGCCGGGGACATCATCGCCGCCCCGAAGCCCTGGGCGAGCCGGGCGCCGACCAGCAGCCCCTGGCTGTCGGCCAACCCGCAGGCCAGCGAGGAGACCGCGAACAGCGCGGTCCCGGCGATCAGCAGCCGCCGCCGCCCCAGCAGGCTCCGCGACCGCCCCGTTCGCGCCTTGGCCGGCGTCCATACAGGATGGAACTGCACACAAGGAATGAGGTGGCGGGAGTGGGGTTGGCGAGAACGGACCTGATGTCGAGGGCGCAGGCCGGCGACGGCGAGGCATTCCGAGCGCTGACCGAGCCACACCGTCGCGAGCTACAGGTGCACTGCTACCGGATGCTCGGATCGTTTCAGGATGCCGAGGACGCTGTCCAGGACACGATGCTCGCCGCTTGGCGAGGTCTCGAACGATTCGACGGGCGCGCCTCACTTCGCACCTGGCTCTACCGCATCGCCACCAACCGGTGCCTCGACGCGCTGCGCTCTGCTCGCCGACGTCCTGCAAAGCAGTGGGACATCCCGGGAATCGAACCACCGGAACCCACTGGACTCGGCGAAATCCACTGGCTCGAGCCCTATCCCGACGCCCTTCTGGACGGTGCGGTCAGTGTGCCGCTCGGTCCGGAGGCGCGCTACGAGCAAACCGAATCCATTTCCCTGGCCTTTGTGACCGCCCTGCAGATCTTGCCGCCTCGCCAGCTCGCCGTCCTCATCCTGCGCGACGTCCTCGGATTCCACGCGAACGAAGTAGCCGACATGCTGGACACGACCGTCGAATCGGTCAAAAGCGCCCTCAAACGCGCGCGTGCAGGAATGCAGCGCCGACTGCCGGTGACTACTGCCCGAGAGCAGCCGCCTGCTAGCGACTCACCTGCCGAGGACGCGATCGTGGCGAAGTTCGTCAGCGCCTACGAATCTGCCGACATCGACGCGTTGGTGGCTCTGTTGACCGACGACGTCTTCATGTCGATGCCACCGATGCCGCTGGAATACCAGGGCCGAGACAGCGTGGCCCGCTTCTGCGCATTCATTTTCGGCTCGGTACAGAGATTCGAACTGGTGCCGACGCGAGCCAACGGTCAGCCGGCATTCGGGGTCTACCGGCACACCCCCACCGGCATCCACGGAGTCGGCCTCTTCGTCCTCACCCTCGCCGGCGACCGAATCGGCGCCATGACCCGCTTCGAAAACACTGTCCTCCCCATATTCGGCCTGCCGCAATCCCTCCCGAGTGCACAGTAGACCGCCTTCGAGTCATGCCACGTACCACCGACACACTGCCCTGACCAGCGGTTACGTCATATCCGCCCGATTTTCGGCCGATACTGGGGTGTCAGTAAGACAGATGTCATCAGGTACACGCGATTGCGTTGAGCCAGGTCAGGAGCGACCCCTGCCGGCTGGCTGAGAGTCTTTGGCGGATCTCGGGACGTGGTTGATCGTGCGCGGCCAGTATTGATCCGGATTCGTTGGGTTTGCGGTGGCTGGTGGCCGCCGTACTTGCCGGGGAAACAGACGCCTGATGGCGCGTGTGCTGGATGATGATGATGAGCTGATCGGGAACTGGACGCTGGTCGGTGATGAGCTGGAGCAGCTGTCCGGCCGGCGTGGCGCGACGAAGCTCGGGTTCGCTCTTCTGCTCCGGTTCTATGCGGTGCACGGCCGGTTCCCGGCGGGCCGCGGCGAGATCCCGGACCAGGCGGTCGCCCACGTCGCGCGGCTGGTGGACGTTCCCCCGGATGAGCTGGGGCTGTATGAGTGGGACGGCCGGACGATCAAGGCTCACCGGGCGGATGTCCGGAGGTATTTCGGGTTCCGGGAGTGCTCGGTCGCGGACGCTGACAAGGCGGCGGAATGGCTGGCCGCGAACGTGTGCGAGAAGGAGCGCCAGGCCGGCCGGGTCCGTGAGGAGCTGCTGGCGCACCTGAAGGGCGAGCAGATCGAGCCGCCGGCCCGGGACCGGGTCCGGCGGATCATCGGTACGGCGCTGCGGCAGGCTGAGCAGGCGCTGACCGCGCGGATCGCCAGCCGGATCCCCGCTGAGGCTGTCGCCCGGATGCTCGCGCTGATCGCCCGGGCGGCCGACCCCGGTGACGAGGAGGAGGCCGCTCCCGGGGAAGCCGGCACGCTGTTCGGTACTGCCGAGGTGACCGGGGTGGACGTGTTCGCGGCGATCCGGGATGAGCCGGGCAACGTCAGCGTGAAGACCATCGGGCAGGAGACGTTCAAGCTCGGCGCGATCCGCGTGGTCGGGCTCGCCGACGACCTGTTCGCCGATGTCGCGCCGAAGGTGCTGGCGGGCTGGCGGGCCCGGGTCGCGGCCGAGGCGCCCAGTCACCTGCGCTCCCACCCGCACCAGATCAAGGTGACGCTGCTGGCCGCCTACCTGTACTGCCGCCACCGGGAGATCACCGACGCCCTGGCCGACTTGCTCATCGCGACCGTGCACAGGATCAATGCCCGCGCGGACACCAAGGTGACCAGCGATTTCGTGGCGGAGCTGAAGCGGGTGTCGGGCAAGGAGAACATCCTGTTCAAGATGACCGAGGCCGCCCTGAAGTCGCCCGGGGAGCGGGTGGAGGACGTCATCTACCCGGTGGTGCCTGGCGGGCATGAGACGCTGGTGGCGCTGCTGCACGAGTTCAAGGCCAAGGGCACGTCCTACCGGCAGCACCGGCAGCGGGTCTTCAAGGCCTCCTACACCAGCCACTACCGGGCCGGGCTGATCCAGATCATCGAGGTGCTGGAGTTCGGGTCGACCAACACGGTGCACGCGCCCATGGTGGAAGCGCTCGCGCTGATCAAGCGGTACAAGGCGGACGTGCCCAGCCGGGTCAAGTGCTACGCGCCCGGCGAGCACGTCCCGGTCGAGGGGATCGTCCCGGCCGAGCTGGTGGAGCTGATGTACCGGGCCGACAGCAAGCGCCGCCAGCGGATCCTGCGCACCGTGTATGAGTGCGGGGTGTTCCAGTCGCTGCGGGAGAAGCTGCGGTGCAAGGAGATCTGGGTGGCCGGCGCCGGGAAATGGCGCAACCCCGACCTCGACCTGCCGGCCGACTTCGAGGCCAACCGGGCCGGGAACTACGCCCAGCTCCGCAAGCCGCTGGACCCCAGGCGGTTCACCGGCGAGCTGCGGGAGGAACTGGACGCCGAGATGTCAGCGCTGAACGACGCGCTCGGCGGGAAGGGCCTGGCCTGGCTGAAGATCGCCGAGCGCCGCAACGCCGGGGCGATCCACCTCACGCCGCTGGACGCCGCGCCTGAGCCGCGGAACCTGCGCCGGCTGAAGACGGCGATCCGGGCCCGGTGGGGCGTGGTCCCGCTGATGGACATGCTCACCGAGACCTGCCTGCGCACCGGCTGCCTGAACGTCTTCACCCCGGCCGGCACCCAGAACCACCTGGACCCGCAGGTGCTGTTCGAGCGGCTCCTGCTGCTGATCTACGCCTACGGCACCGGGACCGGGATCCGCGCGGCCGCCGCCGGCGACCACCCGCACACCGAGGACGACCTGCGGTACGCGCGGCGCCGCTACCTCACCGTCGAGGCCTGCCGGCAGGCCGCCCGGATCATCGCCAGCGCCACCTTCGCCTCCCGGCAGGCCGCGCTGTGGGGCGAGGGGACGACCGCGGTCGCATCGGACTCCACCCACTTCTCCGCCTTCGACCAGAACATCTTCACCGAGTGGCACTCGCGCTACCGCAGGGCCAGGCGCGGCGTCCTGATCTACTGGACGGTCGACGTGGCCGGGTCGATGGCCGTGCACAGCCAGCTGATCAGCTGCTCCGCCTCCGAGGTTCACGCGATGGTCGAGGGAGCGATGCGGCACGGCACGGACATGGAGATCGAGCAGAACTTCGTCGACTCCCACGGCGCCAGCTTCGTCGGGTTCGGCATCACCAGGCTGCTGGACTTCGACCTGATCGCCCGGTTCAAGCGGATCAACACGATGAAGCTGTACGTGCCGGGCCGCGGCGACCAGTACGCCTACCCCCTGCTCGCGCCGGCGCTGACCCGCCCGGTCCGCTGGGACGTCATCGAGAACAACTACGACCTGATGATGAAGTACGCCACCGCGATCCGGCTGCGCACCGCCTCCACCGAGGCGCTGCTGCGCCGCTTCACCTCAGAGACCACCCACCCGGCCTACGCCGCGATGCTCGAGGTCGGGCGCGCCCAGCGCTCCATCTTCCTGGCCCGCTGGCTCGGCGACCGCGACCTGCAGCGCGAGACCGAGTCCGGGCTGAACGTGGTGGAGAACTACAACGGCGTCAACGACTACATCCGCTTCGGCAAGCGCGGCGAGCTCGCCTCCAACCGGCGCGAGGAGCAGGAGCTCGGGATGCTGTGCCTGCACATCCTGCAGAGCAGCCCCGGCCTGATCAACACCCTCATGATCCAGGACACCCTCGCGCTGCCCGAATGGGCGGACGTGCTCACCGACGCTGACCGGCGCGGCCTCACCCCGGTCTTCCACACCAACATGACCCCGTACGGGGAGATCCAGCTACGGACCGACCACCGCCTGGACCTCACGGGCATCCCTCCAGCTGCGACCTGATCCCGCGCGCCACGCCCCGTCGCCTGCCATCACGGGGCCAGCACTGGGCGCAGGACCCCCATCGCTATGCGCCTCCCTGCCGCTCGCGGAGTGCCCGGGTATTTGTAAGAACCGTGCGCCCAAGTGCCAAATAGTGGATCATGCGGGCCGGGCCGTGAGCCTTGAAGATCTCAGCTGGACAACTGACCGCGATCTGCGCAGAGGCGGCTATCGGGCGGATGAGCCCCTGCTACGCAGGGTGAGCACGGTGGTGGTGCCCTGTGTCCTGGGACGGCGACAGATCCTCCCTGCCGAATAGGTATCCGTCAAGAGCGCGATGGTTCCCGGTGGTGGAGCGCGCCGATCGCCCGGTTATGCCGGGATCGGGTGGCTGTCAGGGATCTGCCGGCCGCGCGGGATGGGCCGGCGCCGCTGCGGTCAGCTCAGCAGGCCGCGTTTGTAGGCGGTGGCGACGGCGGATGCCCGGTCCCGGACGCCGAGCTTGGTGTAGATGTGCAGCAGGTGGGTCTTGATCGTGGTCTCGCTGACCAGCAGCTGACGGGCCGCCACTTGGTTGGTGGCGCCGTCGGCGACCAGCCGCAGCACCTCGATCTCCCGCGGGCTGAGCGCGTCGGGGCCGCGGTTGCCGGCCAGATCGATCAGGGCGCTGGCCACCGAGGGAGAGAGCACCGACTGCCCGGCGTGCGCCGCGCGCACGGCGCGGATCAGCTCATCCCGAGGGGCATCTTTGAGCAGGTATCCGGTGGCCCCAGCCTTGATAGCGGGCAGTACGTCCCGGTCGGTGTCGTAGGTGGTGAGTATGAGCACCCGGGCCGGGTGCCCCAGTTCCCGCAGGCGGGTGATGGCCTCGACGCCGCCCATGGTGGGCATCCGCAGGTCCATCAGGATGACGTCGGCTTCGACCCGCTGGGCCAGCCGGACGGCCTCGGCCCCGTCGCCGGCCTCGCCGACGACCTCGAAGCCGGGGTCGTCGCTGAACACGCCCCGCAGCCCGTCCCGCATGATCGGGTGGTCATCGACGATCAGCAGCCGGATGGCGGTCATCGGCTGGCTCCTTCCGCGGGCCCGGCCAGCGGCACAGACGCGTTGAGGATGGTCCCGGAGCCAGGGGACGACTCGACGGTCAGCATCCCGCCGACCCGGCTCAGCCGCTGCCGCATGCCGGCCAGGCCATACCCGTCTGTTGTGGCGTTGGGGTCGAAGCCGGTTCCGTCGTCGGCCACGTCGAGGAGCAGGGTATCGCCGAGGTAGGTCAGGGTGATCTGAACCTTGGTCGCCTGAGCGTGCTTGGCCACGTTGGACAGTGCCTCCTGGGCGGCCCGGAACACCGCGGCCTCGGTGCCGGGGGTGGCCCGGACCACGATGCCGGTCGTTTCGAGATCTGCGGCGATCATCGACCCCTGGGACCAGGTGCGCGCCAGCGTGCCCATCGCTTCGGGCAAACTGGCCTCCTCGAGCTGTTCCGGACGCAGCGCGTGCACCGAGCGCCGGGCCTCGGTGAGGTTGGCGCGGGCCAGGGCCCGGGCCTGGGCGAGGTGGCGGGACCACGCGTCCGCATGATGGCGGGTGTGCTCGGCCGCTTCGAGCTGAGCGATGATCCCGGTGAGGCCCTGCGCCAGGGTGTCGTGGATCTCGCCGGCCAGGCGCTGCCGCTCCTCGACGATGCCCGCCTCCCGGGCCTGGGCCACCAGCCGGGCGTGCAGTTCGGCGTTTTCGGCCATCGAGGCTTCCAGCCGGCGGTTCGCCTCGGCCAGGTCGCTGATCATCTGTCCCCGCTCCTGATTCTGCTCAAGCGCCCGGTTGGTAATGCTGGCCGAGTTGCTGATCAGCGCCACCAGCACGCCCGCCACCACCAGGTAGGTAACCGTCTGCCCCGCGTTCCCCGACGGATAGCCACCGGCCACCGCCGCCGACACGACCAGTGCAGTGGCTATGAAGCCAGCGGCCCGCCACCGGCTACCCAACCCGTAGGCGAACAGAAACCCGGTATAGGCGAACACCCCATAGGGGAGGCTGACCCAGACCAGGAACCCGGCCAGGGCGGTGTGGACCGCGAACGCCGTCAGCCACCACCTGGTGGAGGCGTCCGGGCGAAGCCGCGCCGTGACAAGCGCCCACCAGACCGCCGCCGCGGCCGCCACGAACAGGCCGAGCTCGAAGCGCGCCCAGGTGTGTTGCGTGGCGGCCACGACCGCGGCCAGTGATATGGACACCAGCAGCAGCGGCACCGGCAGCAGGCGCCGCATCCGGTCCATGCGCGCCTGCCACGGATCCTCGATAACGGCGTCAGACATGTCTCTCATCGTGTCATTCCCCGGGCCCCGCTGATCACGGCCGCGCTACGAGCCGGTACCGCGACACTGCCAGGGTGCCTCCCCATGGATCTGCGCCGCCAGCACGTGCGGCTGGCGGCGCATCCAGCAATCACTTGGCGGCGAACAGCGACCGCAGATGGCTGCGGTTCACGAGCACGGCGACGCCGATCATGAGCAGGCCGGCGACCCCTTGCTCGGCCTTCATCCACAGCGGAAAGCTGCCCGGCAGCGCGATGATGACCGCGATGGCCACCACGATGACCGGTGAGCCGATCCGGAGCCGCCGGAAGGCACCGCGGGAGCCGCGGGCCGCGCGGACGGCAAGGCCGAAGGTCACCAGGGCGCTGGCGGCGACGAGGATGCCATGCGTCCAGACGGCGGAGTTCACCTCCGCCTGGTGGTGGCGCAGCAGCACGATCGCCACCACAGCGAGGGCGCTGATGCCGAGGTAGCCGCCTGAGAGCAGCTTGACCTTGCGGAAGGCCGCCGTGGTGCGCGGGTGGTCAAGAGCCGCGGATGGAGTGGATATGCACTGGGTGGTCACGGGGATCGTTTCCTTTGCTGGCTCGGTTTGCCTGGTGCCGCCGGGCGAGGGCTTTGCCTCGCCAGCGGCTACGTCAAGCATTCGCCACTAGGGGTCTTGGGCACATCGACCGGCGGGGCGCGGTTGGCCGCCGCATCGGGCCATGGCCGCATCCACCGATCGGAGGACGCCGGACCGCAGGAGCAACCATCGCTCCGGCCCGCCAGATCACCTGGTACCCGACCGTGCGTCCTGGCTGCCGGGTAAGCGCCACCACTGGACGCTCGGCACTGGGCCCCGCCGGCCATGCAAGCGGGAACGCAGATTTCCCGTATCTGCACCATCACCGGAAATATCGACACGCTCAAGCCAGCCACCCAGATCGGCGGTTCTAGTACGCAGGCGCAGCGACCAGGCGTTACCGACTGTAACGGCTCAGGTGGATGGCTTGCTCGGGTGCCCGCGGTGCTGGGCTCACCGGTCATGCCGTCCCTCCGCCTCGGCGAGGTGGCCGGCGAGTTCACCAATGTCGCTGGCGCAGATCAGGTCGCGTACGGCGGGGTGACCGCGTGGCGGCATTGCCCAGTAATCGCCGGTTGCGCGGCCGCGCCAGATCCGCCATTGCGGGTATTGGCGCTTGAGCCGCTCCAGTTCGACATCCTGGTTGTCGCCGGTTGGGTCGGCGTTCACGGCGGGCGCCGGCTGACCGGAAACGCTGTCGGCGCGCGACCGGCGTCACCGGTCATGACGTCGCCGGAATGCCGCCGGACGGTGGACGGCTGGCCGCGGTGTGGCAGGTGGCGGGCGGCCGGGATCTGGAATGGCCCGGGCCATGGACTGCCTCCTTCGCGGAGGGATCTGCGATACCCGCGCGCCTTGGCCTCGCGGGGCCCGGCGCGCGGGCGGCCCGTCCGTCCCCCAGCCCTGGTGGGGCGGGGCGCAGTGCCAACAGCGTCACCGCCAGATGGCGTCCCGGTGCGGTGGCACGGGCTGACCGCGGTTCGGGCCGCCGCAAATCGCAGGGCCCGGCCTGGGGGTGGGCCGGGCCCGCGGGATGAGACCTCCGACCGGCGAAGCGACCGCGGTGCCGGGCCTGTTACAGTCCACCGGCAAGCATGGGCGCAACCAGCGGCCTAGTGACACGGCCGCCGTGGGAGGCAGCAGCGAGGCGGCCGCTGAGGAATCATCCCCCCGCTGCGGCCGTCTCGGCCGCCATCTCATCACTGCCGTGGCTGGCCGACGTGAGGCGCCGGATCGCCGACTATGCGCTGGTCAAGTGCCGGTGCGACGATGGCTGGCAGGCGTCCAGATCTACCAGTTCTGGCTGCCGCCTGTTACCGGCGGCCGTCCTGGATCGCGCGCTCGGCCGCCTCGGCGGTCTCACGCGGGTTCTCGATGCGCACGATGCCCTCACTGGGTGGCTCGCTGTGGTGCGTGGTGGTGTAGAAGCGCACCTCGTGCCCGTCCGGGTCGCGCAGTTCCGGCAGGATCCAGCCGATCGTCGCGAAGTGCACCCCGGCGTGCGGCTCGCCGAGTGAGGTGAGCCGGGACGCGAGGTCCTCGATCGCTTCCTTGGATGGGACGCCGATGGCGAAGTAGTCGAATCCTGCCGCCGCTTCGGCGCGTGCCGGGTCGAGGCGCAGCGCGAACTCTGGGCCGCCGTTCGGGTGACGCATGGCAATGCCCATCAGCGTGCCCTGCTCGATGAACTCGATCGCGGCCCGGTAGCCGAGGCGGGACTCATACCATGCGCGCGACCGGGCGAGATCGCGGACCGGCAGCTTGACGTGGTGGATGCCGTCCAGCTGTGGCACCGTCATGGGAACCCTCGAAATGTTGTTGCAGTTACACTGAAAGATTGCAGTTATACTGCATCGCATGACGAAGGCTGTCAAGCCCGCCGGCCTGCGGGCCGCCCGCGTCGCCGAGAACGAGGAGCGCATCGTGCGCGCTGCGCACGAGCTGTTCATCCGGGACGGCTACCGGGCCACCACGCTCACCGCCGTCGCCGATGCGGCCGGGGTGGCGCACCGGACCGTGTATGTCCGGTTCGGCACGAAGGCGGCGCTGCTCAAGCGGGTGATCGACGTCGCCCTCGTCGGCGACCTGGCGCCGATCGACGTGGTGAGCCGCGAGTGGTATCGCACCGCCACAACGGCGCCGGCCCTGGAGGCGCGCATCGCGGCGTTCGCCGCGGGCAGCGCGCGGCTCGTAGCGTCCGCGGCCGACGTCATCGCGGTGGCCCGCGAGGCCGAGCCGGCCGAGCCGCTGCTAGCCGCCGCGGCGCGTGCCGGGCGGGCCGCGACGCGCGACGCCATCCGGACGTTCTGGAGGCGCGCGCGCGACGACGGGCTGCTCCCCACCGAATGCGACCTCACATGGCTGGCCGATACCACCAGTGTGCTCGCGCACGCCGAGACCTACCTACTCATGCGCGAGACGGTGCAGGTGACCCCCAAGCAGTACCAGAGCTGGCTCGCCACCACATGGCACCGCATGGCCGCCGCCGCAACGCAGAACTGATCTGGTGAGGGATCCTGCGCACCCGAACTGAATCGCCCCGGGTTTGTGGAGGCTTCAGTTGTTGGGTCCGGCCTCGGGCTGGGGCTGGGGCTGGGTTTGAGCGTAGTAGGCGGCTTCGTGCTCGGCGGGCGGGATGCCGCCGATGGCGGTGTGCAGCCGCCTGGTGTTGAACCAGTCCACGTACTCGGCGGTGGCCAGCTCGACGTCGGCCAGGGTCTTCCAGGGCGCTGGCCTGCGGATGAGGTGTGCAGGGTCCCAAGGCACCGGCGGGCGTGACCGAGTCCGGGGGCTGTACTTCCCGGGATGCACGGGCACCACGCGCGGTGTTCCTCCCTCATCTATCGCGTCAGGCTCGACGCGGCACATCGTCGGCCGCCTCCGCGCCGCGGCAGTCAGCGGGCCAACGCGGGCCGTTCCGTTCTGCCGGGCGGTGGCCCGTGCGCGGGTCCGGCCTGGACCTGCGGCTTGGCATCGGTAAAGGGCCGCGGGATGGCCGGCCAGGCCGGTGCGGCGTAGACACGACCGCATCGCGTCTTTACGATACTGGCCAAGCCCTGTCACGGCGGCCGAGCGTCCATAGGGAGATGGCATTCCTTGCTATGGAGTGCAGTTGGGGTCCCTGACCAGCAATCCGGCCACCCACGCGGCGAAGACGGCCGGAGCCGCAGGCGCCCTCAGCGAGCGCAATCCATAGCCCGCACCGCGAGCGTGCCCCGGCCTCGACTGGCCAGATTTCCAGCCATTCGGTCTTATCACCGGCCCGGTCGATTGCTCGTTGGAAGACACCTGACGCGGCGGGAGCTATGCGCCGCGTGTGATCATCACCGTCATTGGATACGCCCGCAGAGTCCTCCACCTGGGGTTACCTCTTGCCCGGCCGCTGGATTCAGCCGCCAGCGCAGCGCTCTGTCCCGCACGGAAAGGCCGGCGCTAACACTGTGCGCGCTTCCAATGAACCTTGATGAGGTGCCTCGCATCAAACCGCCCGGCGCCCAAAGGACAGATCCTCACGAGGGAAAGGCGCCGGGACACTCCGAACGCATACGGGAAAGGAGGATGCAATAGGTCAGGAACCGGGGGCAGATCCGATCGACGAGGAGGGATCATGCGATCCAGGCTCCTGCTCGCGCTCGCGGCGGCCGCGGCATTGGTCACGGCCGTCACCGCGGCACCGTCCAGCGCGGTTGCCACACCCGGCATTGCCACGCACAGCATTGCCGCACCGGGCATCCCGCCGGCCATCCCCGGCACGTCAAGCAACTTCCAACTGGTGGGGCACAACCCCCTGTTCAACCGGGGGATGAACGCGGCCCCGGCGATCTTCGGGAACTACCTGTATGTCGGCAACCGCAGCGACGCGTCCAACACCTGCCCAGACGGCAGCACCGGGTGCACCCACGTACACCCGGGCATCCTAATCCTCAACATCGCCGATCCCAGCCAGCCCCAAGTCGTTGGCGAGATCGGGCCGCCGTTCGCCGGCAACGTCGGCATCACCACCCGCGAGCTGCGGGTGTGGCCGCAGCAGAAGCTGCTGATGGTGATGACGTTCCGGTGCAGCCACCTCATCCACGCCTGCCCACGGGGCAACGACACCACCTTCCCGTTCAACATCGAGTTCTTCGACCTGTCCGACCCGGTCCATCCCAGGTTCATCGAAAGCTACGTCCCCACCTCGGCCGCGGGGCAGCAGGTGAAACCGCACGAGATGTATCTGTGGGCAGATCCTAACGACACCGGCCGGGCCCTGCTGTGGATCTCCACCCCGACGCTGTCGGCCAATCCGGCTGTCCCGAACCTGATGGTCGTGGACATCAGCCAGGTACCAAGCGGCGGGCCGGTCAAGGAGGTGGCCGAGGGCAACTGGAACGACCTGTTCCCGGGCACAAACCAGGCCAACTACCCGTTCGACCCAGCCAGCCCGACCGGGTGCGGGCCGTATGACTGCAACCTGTTCGTCCATTCGATGGCGCCGACCGCCGACGGCGAGACCACGTTCCTGGCCATGGAGGCCGGGCAGTTCCTCGTGCTGAATACCAACTCGGTAGTGGACGCGCCGAGCCCGCCCACCTCGGTCATCAACCTCCACAATGACCTGCTCACCAACCCGGCGAACCGGCCGGTGTGGGAGCAGACACCGCCGGACCCGGCCGCCGTCCCGGCCAACTGCTTCAAGACCTGCCCCAACGGGCACTCGGCGATCCCCATTCCCGGCACGCACTACGCGCTTACCACCGACGAGGTCTACGGCACCTTCACCGACCCCAGCTTCGGCTGCCCGTGGGGATGGGTCCGGATCATCGACGTCGCCGACCCCACGCACCCGGTGATCGTGGGCGAGTACAAGATCGCCGAGGACCAGCAGTCGTTCTGCGGCAGCGCCCGCGACGACCCGCTCACCGAGCAGTTCACCAGCTACTCCTCCCACAACCCCACCGCGCTGCCGGACCTGGCCTTCGTCGACTGGCACTCCGGCGGCATCCAGGCCATCAACCTGTCCGACCCGGCCAACCCGACCCAGGCCGGCTTCTTCCTCCCGACGCCGCTGACCAATGTGGCGCTGGAAGACCCGGCGCTGAGCCGCGGGCCGAACAAGGTGGTGTTCTGGAGCTACCCGATCATCCGCAACGGGCTGATCTACGCCATCGACATCCGCAACGGCCTGTACGTGCTCAAATACACCGGCCCCCACGCCAGCGAAGTGGCCGGCATCTCCTTCCTGGAAGGCAACTCCAACCTCGGCGACGCGGTCAGGCTCGCCGAAGACTCCAACCCCGGCCAGTAGGGCCCGCCTCCCCGTAAGCCACACACGCAGGGCGGTGAGCCGGCTGCCGGCTCACCGCCCTCCAGGCGCGCTGCCGGACTAAACGCGCCCGCGCGTGCCGCCGCGCGCCTGTGCGGCCGCTGGTCACCCGCTGTCGGCGGGCTCGCGCCGATCCATGACCTGGCGAGCGGATCAGCGAGACCCCGCTCCTACTGGTCACGAGCCCGCAGAATGTCCCGATCTGCATAGGCGTCGGTCTGCGGGGACTCGACCTTGAAGCCGTCCCTAACGGCGGCTCCGAGCGCGGCCGCTACTTGCGTGCCGACCACATTCTGTGTTCGGCCAGAAGCGGACGTAACCCGCCGAATGCTTTGACCATCAGCCGGAATGGGACTTGCATTGCTGTGGCGCCCTGGCCGATATGGAGACGTTTTGAGGCCAGGAGAAGCGGCCGCCGCGGATCGTTGAGATCTCCTCGGGCCACGTGGAGGCAGCGGGACGGGGCGCCGGGAGGGGCTTCAAGCGGCCGGTGAGGGTACTGGTGACGCGGGCTCCGGCGGCGCGATACTGGCTGCGATGGACGTGGACGTCGCCGCGCTGGCCGGCCACGCCCTCGCCGGGGCGGCTGCGGTCATCTCGAGGAGGGCAAGGCCGCCGGGATGCGCAGATCGTGGGCCAGGTACCTCGCGGGTGTCGTGGTCTGGCCCCGGCATAGAACTTGGGAGGTAGCGGTGATTCGAACACGGTTTACTATGGTGATGGCGGGCGCGGGCGCCGTCGCGGTGGCCCTCAGCGCCTGAGCGGTGCTGGGCGGGGCCGCCTCGGCAGCGCCCACGGCCAGCACCGCCACGCCAGTGATGCTCACCGCCGGGCTGGCACCGAGCATCCCGGCCGACCCCCCGATCTTCGGGGTGACCGCGGGCAGCCTTCCGTGGAAGATCACGCACGGGACTGTGGTGCTGCACACCGACGGCCTGCTGGCCGCCAGCATCGCCGGGCTGGTCGTCCCGCCCGGGAACAAAAACCCGGTGCCCGACTTGGCGTTGTCGGTGTTCTGCAACGGGACCCGTGCCGCCACGACTGCCGCGGTGACGTTCTCCGCCCGGGGGAATGCGCACGTGGTCGCGAGGGTCGCCCTGCCGAAGTTCTGCTCCGTGCCGGCGGTGCTGATCAACCCGGCCACCGGCAAAAAGCCCAGCGACATCCTCACCAACATCTACATCGGGTTTGACGGCAAGGCGTAGTCGCCAGCCTGGCCCGCGGTCGAAGGCCCCGGCGGCCGGGGACGATCTCGCCCGCCACGCCGCGCCTGCTGGCCGCCACGGCACGGCCCTGGGCGCGCTGACTGGAAGACCGGTCACGCGCCCGGGCGTGGCGCTGCTGGTGACCGGCGGGCTGGCCGTAGCGCGGGCCGCCGGCCGCGGCGGCACCGGCGTTCAGCCGCTGCGCCGCGCGTACCACCCGCGTTCCAGCCGCGTCCCAGCACACGGCCGGGAGCAGGCCGAGCCATAAGCAGAACTGACACAGAATTTCCGGTTCTGGAGCCCCCATTGCGGCCAGACCACAACTCGCGGACCTCGTCCATATCGGCGGTTCCAGCGCGCAAGGGGACCGAGATGCTCGTCACAGAGCGTGATGCCGTAGTGGGCCCGGCCCGCCCGTTGTGGCCTGGGATGCCATATCGCGGATCGCATAGGCGGTGGCGGCACAGGACAGGCCTGAGGTTGGCTTCGCGAAATGCCTGAACGACTGCGTGAGCTCCCCGGCGGCACTGCATACTGTCCGCGAAACGGGCGGTAGTGCGCAGGCCTGGGCTGCCGCCTGGCAATGGCCCCGCGCCATGGGAGGTGCCTGGTGTCGATCATCGCCCGCCAGTTCGCCCATCCGCATGGCCTCCTCGGCCGGGTGATCGGGCAGGGCATGGCCCGGCTCAACGCCGACTTCAGCCGGTGGGTCATACAGGAGGTCGGCGAGCACTGCCAGGGTGACCTGGAGAAGATCGCCGAGCTGGGGCCCGGGCCGGGCGCCGGCCTTCAGGAGGCGCTTCGGCGGTTCCGCGGCGCCCAGGTCTGGGGCATCGACCCCTCGCCGGTAATGCTGGCGCAGTCCAGGAAGCGCAACCTGGCTGACGTCCAGGCCGGGCGGCGGGCACTGGTGCAAGGCAGCGTCGCCTGCCTGGGCGAGATCGCGCCCCTCGACGCCGTCGTCGCCAATCATGTCCTCTACTTCTGGCACCAGCCCGGCGACGAGCTGACGGCGATCCACGGCTGTCTGCGACAAGGCGGGTTGCTCGCGCTGGGCTACCAGCTGAAGCAGAACATGCCGCCGATCGCCCAGAAGCATTTCCCGCAGCAGGGCCACCTGCTCTACGAATCCGACGAGGACCTCACGCGCCTGCCACGGTCGGCGGGCCTTTCGGCAGTCAGCCACCAGGTGAAGGGACCGCCTGCAGCCCCCCAGGGGCGTGTCGCCCTCGCGACCGCGTGAATACCGGGACCAGGCCCGGCTGAGCCGGCTGGAATTCTGCACTCGCCCTCAACCACTAACGATCACGGCGCCGCCCACCATGGAGTCAGAACCATCGGTTCGAGTCAGCAGCCGACCACAGAGCGTGACGTAGGGCCGCACGTCTCCCGACGTACTGCCAGCGCCGGATCGCCGACTATGTACCTGTCAAATCGCAGGTCGAGCAGAGGAGTCCGGAAGCCAGATCAGGCAGTTATGGCGCCACTCTGGCGGTGTCCCACCTACAGTCATTGCAGGCGGAACTGGAACGAGATCGCCGGGGCGCGCTGGCGGCCGCGATGCTGAGAGGCTGCAGTTTACTGACTGCAGGCCGCGAGCCCGATCGTGGTGGAGGCGGTGACATGTCAGCTTGCGAGCGGCCGAAATCGGGCCGGGTGGTACGGGCGGGCGACTCCTATGCGGGCAAGCAGGGCCTGGACTACACGCCGGGTGTGAGCGCCCAGACGGTCGGCTCCACCGGGCTGTGGGTCGGCACCGTGGTGATCCCGCCTGGCGGGCGTACCAGGGCCCACGTGCATGACCATCACGAGTCCGCGTTCTTCCTCATCAGCGGGGAGGAAGTGGAACTGTGGACCGGCGACGAACTCGGCGAGCGGGCGGTCGCCCGTCCCGGTGATTACCTCTACATCCCGCCGGGCGTGCCGCATGTCGCGGTCAACCGCAGCCAGGACACGTCGGCCGTGTTCGTGGGGGCGCGCACCGATCCCAACGAGCAGGAGAGCGTAGTGATGCGTCCCGACCTGGACACCCACGTCCCCTAGCTGCCGCGGGGTCCGGGCCGGGCTGGGCCGAAGCACGGCGTGTGCCGCGCAAACCATATCCGAGCGGAAGGAACCGTCATGCCGCGTGTTGAGGAGAAGCTGGAAGCTCTCGGCCTGCAGTTGCCGCCGCCGCCCAGCCCGGTTGCTGCGTATGTGTCGACGGTGCGCACGGGCGACCTAGTTTTCGTGTCTGGGCACGGTCCGATGCGCGACGGCCAGTTCACCGACATTGGCAAGCTGGGACGCGACCTGGACATCGATGCCGGGTACCAGGCCGCGCGGCTGGTCATGCTGAACTGTTTGGCCAGCGTGAAGGCTGAGACCGGAGACCTGGACAAGATCACCCGGATCGTCAAAGTGCTCGGCATGGTCAACTCCGCGCCCGGCTTCGAACAGCAGCCAGCGGTGATAAACGGCGCGTCGGACTTGCTGATTGAGATCTTCGGCGACCGGGGCAGGCACGCCAGGTCAGCAGTCGGTATGGCGGAGCTGCCGTTCGGGATATCGGTCGAGATCGAAATGGTTGTTGAGGTCTCCGACTCCACCGGCTAATAGCCCGGCGGGTCAGCGGCCGCGCGAGTCCCGCGCCGGCCCCGGTTGCTGGCGACCAGCCCTCTCCGGCAAGGATCGGATCTGGCCGTTGCGAAACCATGCCGGGGAATTCGCACCCGGACAACGACACATTGCGCGAGCCGTTGATCTCGCTGCGGCACTCGGAAGTGCCGGGTGCGACAGATTGCCCGTTCTGGGCGCCACCACCAGCCCGGTGCCGAGCAGTCGCTCGCGTACAGATCGGCGGGAGTGTGCGTGGGCAGGTCACGACGGGTAGTCACTTTCCGTGAGCAGCGCCCAGGCCCAGAGGCGCCGCCAGCACCCAGCGCGTGTGAGAGATGGCCGTGCAGATCGGATTTCCAAGGTGGGACAGTATCCGGCGCATTTCCAGCCGGGGAGTACGGGCATCGGCTGCGGCAGGCCGGTGGCTCCGTAGCGTGCCTGGCCGGGTCAAGGACGGCGGTGGGACGGTGAGATGCAGCTGGACTCAGCTGGACTTGATGGGACATGATCCAAAACCTGCGCCGCGCTGACCAGGCACACTCCGGGACTACGGACGCCACACGGACAGAACACGGTATTCACACGACGGGAAATAGAGAAATAGCAGGTCAGTGGCTATTCCGATGGGTTGGGATGGGCTCACTGTAAAACCGTCGGCTTAGCCTACGTTGGTTCTCTCGGACGCCGGAGTCGTTGACGCCGCAGCACGCGATAATACCTCTTAAGGACGCCGTCCAGGCTGGCCATGTCGAAGGGTTCGCGTTGGGCGCCGCGGTTGCGCGCGCTGCCCATGCCCCATGGCTGGAGGCGCTCA
>WNFE01000546.1_pt1 | contig 28797 bp, 20 predicted proteins | sample 5400451 | NCBI WGS metagenome assembly WNFE01 (sample SAMN13153344, study PRJNA577476) | soil metagenome | isolation source: 200 cm saprolite under Douglas fir tree site 2 hole 2 | place: USA:California | collected 2015-04-18
TGCCATTGTCCGCAACCCACCAGGGGCTTTGAGGAGCGTGTACCAATCCCCAGGGATTGACCAGGTTCGAGTCTGTAAATTTGGCGACACCAGCGATGTCTGAAACCAGGTTGGTCTGCTGGTAGAAGCCTTGCGAACCAGCGTTGGATTGGGCGAGCGCTGCGGCTGGCAATGCCAGTAGCAAGAGCAATGGAAGAGCAACGAGAGAAGCGAGAAACCGTAGTCGTCCAGGAACACGCATAAATGTACCTCCTTTGGCTGATGTAGTCTCTCAGTATGCGCACAATTCAACTCGTTCCTTGCAGGAGAGTATTTACCAAGCTGGTGGTCTCCAGGCGCAAGGCAGGCAGCAACTTCCTGCAAGAATTGAAGGGCATTTGAGCTGCACGAGAGAATTACACTGTTAAAATAGCGCCGCAAGTGTGGCGGCACTTTCCCGAAAATTTTCGGAACCCCCCATATAATGATACGCAGAAGGTTACACTCTTGCGATTAGCGATACGCCTCGGCCTGCAGATTAAACAATTCGGCATAGCGGCCTTCTAAAGCTATCAACTCCTCGTGCGAGCCGCTCTCAATAATATTGCCGTTTTCGATTACGAAAATGCGGTCGGCCAGGCGCACGGTACTGAAGCGGTGGCTGATGAAAACAGCGGTCTTACCCTCGGTTAACACGCGAAAATGGGCAAAGACCTCGTGCTCGGCGTGGGCATCGAGGGCGCTGGTCGGCTCGTCCAGCACAAGAATACGGGCATCGCGCATGAAAGCACGCGCCAGGGCAATCTTCTGCCACTCACCACCACTCAACTGGGTGCTATCCTTCAGGTCCTTGAACCAGCGCCCAAGCATCGTGTCGTAGCCCTGGGGCAGTCCCTCAATCACGGCGCTGGCCCCGCTCTTGCCCGCGGCGCTCATGACCAGTTCTCTGTGCTCGATCTTGTCCACGCGCCCTACGCCGATATTCTCATGCGCGGTCATGTAGTAGTTCACATAATCCTGGAAGATCACGCCTACTTGCTCGCGCAACTCCTTCAAGTCGTACTCCTTGATATTGCGCCCGCCGATCAAGATATCGCCCTCATCCGGGTCATACAGGCGCGTGAGCAGTTTTACCAGGGTGGTCTTCCCGGCACCGTTGCGTCCGACCAGCGCAACAGCTTCACCCGCATGGATGGTGAAACTGACATGCTTCAGGGCCGCCTGCGTCTCGGGGTCCTTCCCCGGATAGGTGAAACTGACATCGCGGAACTCAATATCGAGTCCCTCCACTTTCCTGGGAGGATCTACCGGCTGCGGGTCTGGCGGAGACACAATCTTGGGTTGATATTCAAGAAACTCGAAAAGCGTGTTGATATACAACGTATTCTCGTAGGTGCTGGAGATGTCGTTCAACAAGCCCTGGAAGTTCTGACCTACCTGCACCGCCGTCTGGGTATACAAGGTCAGCTGGCCCAGGGTGATACGACCTGCTATGGTTTGCAGTGCAACATAGAGATAAATGGCACTATTCGCCAGAACCGTCAGACCTGACCAGAGGAAGTTGATATTGTAACGGCGCAGAAGCAGTTTCTTGTCCTGCTTGTAAAGGCTGGTGGCGAGGTCCCAAAATTTGCTGGTGAAAAAGGTACCCAGGTTGAAGAGTTTTACCTCTTTGTTGTACGTGTCGGTCGTCATCAAGGTAACGAAGTAGGCCATGAGGCGGCGCTCCGGCGACTGACGGCGCATCAGTTGATAGCCTCTCCAACCATAGCGCGTGCTGGAGAAGAAGGCAGGAATAGGAACGATGAGCGCTATGATGGCAAGCCACCACGCCAGGTGCAGCAACAGGAAGATCAGCGAGATCAGGGTTACCGTGGTGCGGCCAAGGTCGAAGGTTTGAGAGATCATCGAAACCGGCTGGTAGGTGGACTGGTTGGCAGCCTGGCGCATCTTATCATAAAACTCGGGATTCTCAAAAAACGCCAGGTCGAGCGTGTCGGCTTTCTTGAGGATATCCAACTGCACGCGGTTCGACACCTGTTCCTGCAAGAGCTGCTGCACGATATTGCTGAGCGTACTGAGCAGGCTTGACAAGAGTGTGATCCCCAGTTGCAAACCCACCGGCAGCCAGATGAGAGACGTGTTGTGGGGGACACTGCGAATCGCGTTCACAACGGTGTCGATCACCAGGGCGGTAATCGTGACGCTGATGGCGGGCGTGAAACCCTGTGCGAGGCTTAAAAGCCCCAATAGCGTCGTCAATATGGCACTCGTAGACCATACCAGGCGCAATACACGTGGCAGACTTGCGAATGTGCCTGGAAGTTTCTTTAAACTAAACTTCTCGTCTGTTCGTGGCCGTGAGCCTCCTAAGGAAATTATTTGTTGTTTCATGGGGCAGTTTGATCTCCGCTTCTCTCTATTGCAGTGTAATGAAATAGGCTCTTACGAGAAACAATGATGATAGTTCTTCAGTTATTCACAGTTTACTCGAAAAAAGGGGGGAATTACATTGTCTTTATCGCCAGTTTTCCAGTCAGGCAAAACCGCTAGGAGATACTGTCAATTTCTACAGGTTGGTTGCAGGTGCATAAGAGCGGGGTTGGTTGCAGGTGCATAAGAGCGGGCACCTTTTGCCGGGGGGCACAGTATAGATTTTTATATAAAGAACCAGGACTTTATCACAGACTGATATCGGATTCCAAGATGCAGCTAGCCCCTTGATCAAACTCACCCATTTGGCCCATAGAAGGCGCTTTCACTTGTGTTCAATTCATGAGCTAGCTATACTTTAACTCATCAAAACGTGTCGCAACTTCTCGTTCCGCACCTTTTGGCTTTTTTTCACTAAAAGAAATAAGGAGAAGGCCCTTCTCTGTTTCACTGTCAGATTGCCTGTCAAAACAGCGATGCTCTTGACGGGCCTGTTTGGGCTACTCAAAAGAGCCATGAAAAACTTCAGATCGCTGGGATTTTGCTTTATTCTAGCCCTCTTTATCGTATTCCCGGTGCTGGCTGGAGATCCAACCGTCACTTCGATTGGTGTGTATACCCTCTTATTTACAGGGGCAGCGGTGGCCTGGAATATCTTTTCGGGATACACAGGCTACATTTCCCTGGGGCACGCCACCTTTTATGGCCTCGGTGGCTACGCCCTGGCCATCATGTGCCAGGACTGGCATATCGAGGGAGGATATGCGCCATTTCTTCTGCTTCCCCTGGCCGGACTTGTCACAGGCGCATTCGCCATCCCGCTTGGATGGATTGCCCTGCACACGCGACGACATACTTTTATGGTCATCACCATTGCCATCTTCTTTATCTTCCACCAGCTGGCCTACAACCTGCTGGATATTACCGGCGGCTCGAGCGGGATATACCTGCCATTCCCTCAATGGGATGCTGGTGTCTACGATCTCCCGTTCTATTACGTCTCACTTGCCCTCTTGCTGCTGGTCACGTGTGCCTCCTTGTGGATACGCACCTCTAAATTTGGGCTGGGCTTGCTGGCAATCCGGGACGATGAGGACCGGGCGCTTGGGCTTGGAGTGAAAACAGGGCACTTCAAGCTGGGAGCCTATGCGATCTCTGCCTTCTTTGTCGGCATGGTGGGAGCTATGGTCGCCTACTATGCCGGGTTTGTCTCCCCTCTCTCCGCCTTCAGTATCACCTTCGATATCACCGTTGCCCTGACCACGTTCTTAGGGGGAGCAGGTACCGTGGTGGGTCCGATTGTGGGCGGCCTGTTATTGCAGCCGCTTCAGGCTTACCTGACCATACAGTACGCCTCAATTGCTACCGACCTCGACCTTGTGCTGTTCGGTGGACTCCTGCTGGTAATTATCCTTGTGCTGCCCGGGGGCATCGTCCCGGCGCTGCGCAGGAGATGGCCGGTATGGATAGCATCCCTCAGCAAAGCAAGCCTTGTCGCGATGCTGCTGCTCACATCTACTGATATGTCAATCGCTGCCCCACAGCAACCCGATGCGCAAGAAACAACAGGCGACACTTCGAAAGTACTGCAGCGCAACCAGGTCGCCTGGTCCATTCCCCATCGTCCTTCCGAGCTAGCCGCATCTACTCTAGTAACCCAGAGGCTTAGAGCACAGCGCCTGTTGCCGTTTGCGCAGAGTGTGCCTGCTTCCACGCCAGGAATGGTGGCCGCTTCTCCCAGTGACTGGCTTTGCCCGCGCTGCAATGTGCCGCTCTGGTTGAGAGGGGAGACCCATTTCTGCACGCAGTGTGGACTGACGCTTTCACTCCCCAGGAGGGATAGTCCTTCAAAAAAATTAACTATTCAGTAGTAAGTAACAACTGGCTACCTGGTGCATAATACTGTATTTCCGCTTTTATGGATGGACATAGTATAAAATATGTAGAGGCTACCTTATTCGTACCCTATTTGCGTGTTGGGAGAGAATAGTTAGTTGTTTGATAAAAGAGTCTTGACATGATTGTCTACTCTTGTTACGATACCTCAAGCAAGGAATGGACACTCTGATGGCTGTTAGAAAAGTAATATCTATGATAGATCCACAACAAGGACAAGAAAAGCAGTTAAAGCTATTTGAAGAAATAGAAGCAGATCAGCGCTTCTTGTCATCAAGCAATGGAAATTCAGCTTTCGGGGATCCTGCTTTTGCTAGCAACAAAACGCTACCCCTTCACAGATGGGTTCCATGGATTGCTGGATTCTCCAGCGATTTCGTCAGAGATGCTTTGACTCGATATCTAGACGGCAGAGGTACCGTTTTAGACCCATTTTCAGGAGTCGGCACTACTCTCGTTGAGGCCTTTCTACTCGGTCACGATGTAATAGGGTTTGAAGTCAATCCATACCCTGCCCTGGCTTGTCGAATAAAGTTATATGCCTATAGAATTGCTGTCGAAGAATTATATCGCGAGATTGGGGGTTTTTGCATAACCCCCCGAAACGGTGCACTCGGCTGCACTTAGGCATCTCCTTCAGATGATCTGGGAGCATACGGGACAGCAGTTGGACACTTGGCTGAGTAAGGTGTTGTGGGGATAGTACAACGATTCGGGGTCACTCGATTGGCAGGGGGAAAACAGACTCGAAGCTCCAAACGCGCTCCCCAGACGACCTCATGTGAAGGTATGAAAGGACTCCGATGCGTTCAGAGGAACATCAGCAAGCCGTTTTTCTCTCTTTCGCGAGCCTCAACAGCCATTCTCAACCAATGGTATCGCCTGAGAGTCTGTTTTCCCCCCTGCCAATCGAGTGACCCCTCCTGGGGAAATCAGTGAACGATGGTGTGCGATTGTTTGCGTCTGTGGTGTGCCTGCTTCCCATTTAGCTTCCCATCAACCCCTGGCGCCAGGCAAAGATGGCGGCCTTCGTGCGGTCGGCGAGATGCAGCTTGCCGAGGATGTTGCGGACATGGCTTTTCACCGTCTTTTCGCTGAGGACGAGCCGCTCGGCGATCGCGGCGTTGCTCAGCCCCTCGGCGATCAGGTGCAGCACTTCTCGCTCGCGTTCACTCAGTTGGGCGAAGCTCGCCATGTCATGATGCGACGCGCCATCCAGCTCCTGCACCACGCGGGCGGCGATGCGGGGATGCATCACAACCTCGCCGCGCGCCGCTTTGCGGATCGCGTCGGCCAGATCGGGCAGGCCGATGTCTTTGAGCAAATAGGAGAGCGCGCCGGCACGGATGGCGGGAAAAATATGCTCGTCCTCATGATACGAGGTCAGCACGATGACCTGGGAGCCGGGGCTTTTCTGCTTCACCAGCCGGGTCGCCTGCACGCCGTCCATGCCGGGCATCACCAGATCCATCAGCACGATGTCGGGGGCCAGGTCAGCCGCCAGCAACACCGCTTCGCCGCCGGAGCTGACATCGCCCACGACGGCGAAATCCGGTTGCGCTTCGAGGAATGCCCGCGCGCCTCGCCGCACAACCGCATGATCATCGACGATCAAGATGGTGATGGGATCGCTCATCGTGTCGCCTCCTGGATCGGCTTCTCAGCCGAGTGCAGCGGGATCGTGGCCTCCACCCTCGTCTCGCTCGCTGCGCTGGAGAGAGCCAGCGTACCGTTGTGGGCAGCCATGCGCTCGCGCATGCTCGCTAATCCCACGCCGCGCCCGTTGGCATGCGCCACGTCGAAACCGGTGCCGTCGTCGGTGATGGTCAGGCGCACCTGCGAGCCATCCCACGCGAGTTGGATAGTGACATGCTCGGCTCCGCTGTGGTGAGCGATGTTGGCGAGCGATTCCTGGGCCACACGAAAGAGCGCCTCCTCGATATCGAGCGCAATGACTCTCTCGCCCTGGACGTGCATAGCGACGGCGATGCCCATGCGTCCTGACCACTCCTCGGCATACTCGCGTAGGACGACGGCCAGCCCTGTATCTTCGAGGCGGGCAGGGCGCAACTCATAGATGACTGCGGTCAATTCCTGGCGTGTCTGCTCGGCCAGCGCCTCGGCTTCGGCGAGATAGGTCTGCGCCGGCAGCATATCCGGCGGCAGATACGTGCGCGCCGCGCCTACCAGCAGGGCGGTGGCGAAGACATTTTGCTTGATGGAATCATGCAGATCGCGCGCCAGCCGGTTGCGCTCCTCGATGGTCGCCAGCTCCTCGCGGGTCGAAAGCCAGGTGTGGAGTTGTTCGGCCATGCTGTTGAGGTCGTTCCCCAGCTGGCCGATCTCATCGCGGGAGGGATCACGCACCTCGACCGCGAACTCCCCTTTGCTCCAGGCTTGCGCCGCCTGGGTGATCCGGTGCAGGCGGCGGGTGACGTTGCGCATGATCAGAAGGCCGGTCAGCGTGCTGACCACGCTGGCGATCAGGATGAAATACAGGCCCCCGCCCTGCAAGTGATTCCAAAAGATGCTGAGAAACAGGGAGACGCCAGAGGGTGTGGGCGGACTGGGGGGCGAGAAGCCAGAAGGTGAGGGGTGAACGGTGATGTTCCCCTGCTGATAATCTTGAAGGCTGGCAGGAAGGGTGATGGCGACATCAATGATGACGGCTGCCAGCAATGTGACGAGAAAGTAGGAACCCGTCAGCCGCCAATAGAGTCCCCCAAAACGTTTGCGTAAACTTTGCATGTCACTCCTCCTTCGCATAATCATACAGCGCCTCTCCTCCTGCCGGCAAGAAACGCTCGAAAGTCGAGCGTAGTATACCATACCATACGAGACAAACCGGGACGATGCACCGGGAGCAGAGCGTCCCTGACTCTCTGCCCTGCTCCCGATGGCTGCTATTCGTAGCGCAGCATCTCGGCAATGCGTACGCGCGAAGCCCGCAGTGCCGGGATGATGCTCGCCAGGGTCGAGATGATGAGCACGGCGGCCAGCATGACGACAAAGGCCGAAGGGGCGATGATGAAGTCCACCCGCAGCACCAGCTTGCTCATCACCTGGATGAACCCATAGGCCAGCGGCAGCCCCAGCAGCGCGCCCAGCAGCCAGGCGATGCCGCCCAGTGCCACCCCTTCGACCCAGAAGACGCGCGCCACCCGAAAGGAGCTTGCGCCCATCGCGCGCAGCAGGCCGATCTCGCGCCGCCGTTCCAGCACCGAGGCCGCCAGCGCGTTTGCCAGCCCCAGGATACCCACCGCCCCCACGATCAGCGCCACGCTGTAGAGCAGGGCATAGAAGATCAACCAGCTCTGCTGGCGGTACTGGACCTCTTGCTGCCTGGTCTCAACCTGTCCTCCATTCACCTGTCCTCCATTCGCATTCCCTCCACTCACCAGTTGATCGACCTGCCTGGTGAGGGCATCCACGGCGCCTTGCGAGTGGTCCCGCGCCTCTATCAGCAGCTCAGGCGTCAAATCGGCGGGGTCGCCGAAAAAGTGATTGACGTTCTCCACCGAGGTGATCACCGTGCCAATTTGCCCAAGACCATCCATCGGCTGATGAATGATGCCGATAATGGTCCATGTGGCCTGATTACCTGGTGTGAGATGACCATTGAAATACTGAGCACTCGAAAGTGTCAGTGTATCGCCAACATTCAAGCCCGTTGCAGTGGCCGCCTCTTCGTTGATCAAGGCCGAGTTGGTGTCACTGGGAGAGAGCCAGCGCCCGCTGATGAGCTGCGGGGTATAGAGCCTGGTATCCGGCTGAAAGCCCAGCAGGAGCATTTGCCCCCATTGGCTCTCTGCCCCCTCCGCTTCTCGGTAGCGTTCCACCCGTCCGACATTGGACAGCGCGCTGATCTGCGCGACCTCCGGCGCGTTTTGCGCGTATATCTGCGCAAGGACATCGTAATGATAGGGAGCGAATGCGTTCGTGGTGGTCTGGTTGGTGGCGGCGGTGGCCGTCTGCACCACCAGGAAGGTGGTCCCCGCCAGCGTCAATGTCAGCAGGGTCAGCGCCGCCCGCCAGCGTTTGCGGAAGACACCGCGCAGCCCCAGCCAGGTCGTCTGCGAGACCCCGGTTCTGCGCGGTGTCAGCCGGGCTCGGCGATTGCCTGCCCGCCCGGCGCTAATGCCATAGGCGGAAAGCGCCTCGCGCACGGTGATGCGCGTGCCAATCCACAGCGGCACGAGTGCCGAAAGCAACGGCACGCCAAAGCCTACTGCCAGGCCAAGGATGATGATCCAGGGGAAGATGGTAAATGGACCCATAGCGAGCGAAATGCTGCTGGCAAGGGAGGATGCCAGCGGATACCCCAGCAGCAGCCCCAGCGCGATGGCGGGCAAGGTCCCCAGCGCGCTGTATATGCCCACCGAGACGAGATAGCCACGCACAATGGCGCTGCGCGTCCCGCCCACGGCTTTCAGCGTGCCGATGATCGGCGTCTGCTCGGCAATGAGTGTGATGACCGTGTTGAGAATGAGAAGTGCGCTCAGAATCACCGCCAGAATTGACAGCATGCGTAGCAGCGTAAAGACGCCGTTGACGGTGTTGATTCTTTCCTGGTTGAATGGTTGGTGAATGCTCACATTCAGGACGGTCACGCCTTTCGCCTGCAGTGTCTGGGCCAGCGCGTTCGCTGTGGTGGTTACCTGACTGATATTCTGCACCTTGAACGCCACCTCCTCTTGTACCTGTGGCTCCTGACTCTTCGGCGCGGCCCCAATGGAACCGAATGCCTGGTGGATGGCAGCCTCGCTCATGTACCCGCGCGCCGTGCCGCTGCCCGCCGGGCTTGGCAAGCCTTGTGTGCGCGCAAAGCCCACAACGCGCAGAGAGGTGGTGGTCTGGCTGGTGTCTACAGTGACCGTCTCGCCAATGGAGACCGGCTGTACGTCCTGGTCGCCATACTCCAGCACGATCTCACCCGCGCCCGGATAGCGCCCGCTCGTCAGTTGAAACGGCGTGATGGGCACATGTTGGAAGTCAGGATAGCTGACAAGAGTGATGGGCACGTGTCCGGGCGTCGCGCTGACGTGCCACTGGGACGCCACGACCGATTGCATTTGCACCGCTTGCACGTTCGGAACAGCAGAAAGCTGTGGTGTCAGCGCCGGGTCAAGCCGATTCACCTGAAGTGTCATATCCGGGGAGTTCGCGGCGGTGCCCGTGCTGTAGGTAAAGGCGGACAAAAGGGTCTGCTGAATGAAATTGACGCTCGTCAGGCCCAGCACGCCGATGAAGATGCCCAGCACGACCATCAGCGTGCGCCCCTTGCGCCGCGTCACATCCGCGAACGACTTTTTCAGGCTGGCGCTCATGAGCGCACCTCCGGCGAAGAAGCCATCAGCGCGTTCGCGCCGTGCTGTCCAACGATGCGCCCATCGAGCAGATCAAGACGCGCCTCAGCGCGGGCAGCGAGATTGGGGTCATGGGTGACATAGATCACGGTTTTGCCGACTTCGGTCAGGCTCGCCAACGTGTCAAAGACGCCGTGCGCCGTCCGCGAGTCCAGATTGCCGGTCGGCTCATCGGCAACCATGACTGGCGGATCGTTCGCCAGCGCCCGCGCAATCGCGACGCGCTGCTGCTGCCCTCCGGAAAGCTCGCTCGGCAAACGATGGGAAAAGGCACCCAGGCCCGCCGTTTCCAGGCACATCTGCGCACGCTCACGCCAGGCTCGGCGGGGGAGCCCGCCACCTTTGCCCAGTTCCAACGCCAGCAAGACATTCTCCATCGCGGTGAGGGTGGGGACCAATTGGAAGAACTGGAAAATAATCCCTACGTGCTCTCCGCGCCAGCGCGCCAGAGCGTTCTCACTTCTGGCGTTCAGTTCCTCGGCACCGAAGATCACGCGCCCGCTGCTTGGGCGGTCGATGCCGGTGAGCATGTTGAGCAGCGTCGATTTGCCGCTGCCCGACGGGCCGTTGATGGCGAACAAACGCTGCGCAGGAATGGTGAAGGTCACGTCGTCGAGGATGACGGTCCGTTGCGCGCGGGTGTTGATGGCGCGCGTCAGATGCTCCACGTGGATCAACGGGCTGTCTTGCGGGAATGGTGCGGATTGTCTCGATGCGGTCGGCTGTACCATATACGATCTCCTTTGTGTGGCCTCGCCCCTGGCCCCTCTCCACCACAATGGAGAGGGGAACCATTTGGCATGATCGAGTGGACCATGCGGTTTCGTCACTCAGAGTATGCTCGATGTCAGGAGATCCGTCATCAGTCTTAGGGCGGAACGCGATCAGTCTGTGGGCTGAAAATGTGTGCGTTGCGAGTAGGGGGTCGAGTATTAATGGGATACTGCAAGGATTCCATCAGAAATGGGCCATTTGGCAGAATATTCACTCACAGACGCCAGTTATCGCAGCTAATAGCCCATTAGGTGCGATAGCTTGCCTTTATGGAACGAAAACAGTACACTGAGCCACATCTACAGAGGCAATCCATTCCGCATTAGGTGCGATACCGCATAAAAAGAGGTGATTCTTTGCCAGTCGTGACTCTGAGAAGCGCGTTCGAGCAATTCCTCGAAGGCTCCTCTTTTGCCCGACGCACACGCGAAAGTTATACCGAGGATCTGGCACCACTGTTCGCAGCGTGCGGTCAGGCACCCATTACCGCGCTTACAGTTGAGGTTGTACAAACGTTTCTTGCGCGCCAAGAAGCGCTCGCGCCCGCCACCTACAATCGGCGCCTGGCCGCCCTGCGCAGCTTCATCCGGTGGCTCCGCACTCAAGGGTGGCAGATTGAGGAGATCCTGGAGAAGGTAGAGCGGAAACCGGAGAGAAAGCAGACTCCCCGAGCGCTCGATGCACAGCGCGTCGAGTCTCTCTTGCGTCAGATCACCAACCCACGCGACCGCGCCCTCTTCTGGCTGATCTATGATGGCGGTTTGCGTTGCCAGGAAGCCCTGGCCATCGACATTGAGAATATTTCCTGGCCGGATCGCTCCATTCTCATCCAGGGCAAAGGCGACCGCCCACGTGAGATGTTTTTTTCGCGCGCCGTCGGAACACTGCTGGACAAGTATCTGACGGCGCGTGGGGGTCCGACAGCGGGACCGATGTTTGTGACACAGCGCAAGGCCCGCCTTCCTCGGCGCGCCGACCTGACGCCTGATGGGTATGCTCGTCTCTCGTATCGCCAGGCCGACACGCTGTGGAAACACTATACGCCTGGGTGGGATCTGCACCAACTGCGCCACACAGCCATCAGCGTGCGGGCCGCCCATGAGTATACGGAAGTCGATCTCAAGCGCTTTAGTGGGCATACCTCCTTACGTAGCCTGGAGCGCTACATCGCCGATAACCGTGAAGCAGCCAAACGCAAAGCGCGCGCCTGGGAACGTCGTCAGGGGTAGAAAGGAACCATCGTGCCACGAATCGACGAGACCACCTATCGGCAGCGGAAGCGCACACCGACGGAGCGTGAGTTGTATACGCCGACCCTTGATGAGCGTCTCCTGGCCCAACAACACACCACAGACAAACCGGCGCTGGTCGCCTTTTTGGTGCTGCTCAAAACCTTCCAATACCTCAGGTCTCAGAACGTCTCCTTTTTGAGACTCTGCTGCTCTCCTAAGAAGGATGTATGACCAGTCCAGATGTCACTCCACCACCGAAGCGACTGCATATTCTCGACAATGAGGAAATCGAGGCACTCTATGGCAGACCTTGCTTTACCGGAGATGATCGCACTCACGTGTTTACCCTGACCCAGCCGGAGAAAGACCTCCTCGCATCCTTTACACACCTCCCTATTCAGCTGTATTTTCTCCTTCAACTGGGCTATTTCAAAGCTAAACAGATGTTCTTCACCTTTACCTTTGACGACGTGGTCGAGGATGTCACATACCTGCTTGAGCGCTATTTTCCCGCTACGCCACTGCCAGAACTGCGGATGCTCAATAAACGCACGATCCTCAAACAGCGGCAACGTATTTTGGAACTGTTCAGCTATCGCCTCTGCACGCCGACAGATCGGCATGACTTGTTTCTTCGTGCCCAACAAGCTGCACGAATCAGTAGCAAGCCCATCTATATCTTGCGTGAACTCCTCCACTACCTCACCGAGCATCGCCTTGTTAAGCCCGGCTATACGCTCCTGCAAGAAGAACTCGTCGGGAAGGCATTGACAGCAGAAGCGCAGCGCTTGGCGACCATGCTCCACACGCTTTTGTCCTCTGAAGAGTGTGTGGCGCTTGACTCTCTCCTTACGGAAACCGACGAGATCTATACCATCACCCTGTTGAAACGACAGCCAAAGGACTTCAGCTTAGGCGAAATGCGCCGCGAAATTGCCCGTGGTGAGCACCTCGTCCAACTCTACACATTGGCCAGACGGATCGTACCAAAACTGGGTATTTCTCGTGAAGGCATCACGTATTATTCCTCGCTGGTCTCCTACTATTCGGTGTTTCGGCTCAAGCAACTCGACACCTGGATCGTCTACCTCTACCTGTTGTGTTTTGCCGTCCATCGCTATCAGCGCTTCAACGACAATCTGCTCACCTGTTTCATTCATCTGGTGAAACAGTACGCAGATGAAGCGAAAGCCACAGCCAAAGGAACGGTGTATGAGCATCGTGGGACCAGTAATCAAGATCTGCCCAAAGCTGGGGAGGTGCTCAAGCTTTTTACCGCCGAGTATGAACCCAACACGCCGTTTTGTAGCATTCAAGAAAAAGCCTTTGCTATTCTCGATCGGCAACGCTTAACAAGCCTTGCCGATTCTCTGGTCAACGAGGCGAGCATCGATGAAATCGCCTTTGAATGGGAGCACATTGACTCCATGGCCCGGCGCTTCAAGCAACATCTCCGTCCTCTCTTTCGCACCGTCGATTTCTCTGCTACCCGGGTCAACGCGCCCATCCAGGAAGCCATCCAATTTCTCAAGACGGCCTTTCAACAAGACCGCCCACTCCGCCAGATCGATTCGGGGGATTTTCCCACCGACTTCTTTCCTGCCCGAGATAAACGGTACCTCTATCAGCGCAATGAAGCCGATGGTAAACACATCATCCCTGACCGCTATGAATTTCTGGTGTATCGTCTGTTGCGCCATCGACTCGAAGCTGGCGATCTCTTTTGCCGCGACAGTGTCCACTTCCGCAGTTTCGAGGATGATTTATTGGACGATCAGCAGTGGGCCAACAAAGATGTTTTACTTGCGCAGACGGGTTTAGTAATCCTGGCCCAGCCCATTCAAGACCACCTTGCCGAGCTGAAGTGCCAATTGGAAGATCGTATTGGCACGGTCAATCAGCGCATCAGTGCCGGGGAAAATAGCCACTTTCACATCACGACCACGGGGAAACGAAAGAGTTGGACGCTCCAGTATCCGACGAGCAACGAGCTAATCAACCACCCGATCTTTGAGACGTTGCGTCAGGTGAACATCAGTAGTGTGCTCCACTTTGTGAATCACCACTGCCAATTCATGACGTGCTTCGAGCATGTGCTGGGACGGTACAGCAAACAGGCTGCCGATGAGCGCATTCTGAGCGCCTGTCTCGTTGCCTGGGCAACCAACATGGGTCTTGGACGCATGGGTGACATTTCGGACATCACCTTCGCCACACTGGCAAGCACCTCGGAAAACTTTCTGCGCCTCGAAACCCTGAAAGCGGCCAATGATTGCATCAGTAATGCCATTGCCGCTGTGCCGATTTTTCGGCACTATAATATCGCCGACGTGGTCCACTCCAGTAGCGATGGGCAAAAGTTTGAAACAGCTCTTCCCACATTCAATGCACGCTATTCCCCGAAATATTTTGGCCTCAACAAGGGTGTGGTAGCCTATACCCTGGTTGCCAATCATGTCCCGGTGAACGCCGATATGATCGGTGCCCACGATCATGAGAGCCAATTTGTCTTTGATTTGCTCTTTAACAATACCACGGACATCCATCCAGAGGTTCATTCCACTGACACTCACGGGACAAACCAGGTGAATTTTGCTTTGCTGCATATTTTCGGGTATCAGTTCGCGCCGCGCTATAAAGGAATCCAGGAGAAACTTCGCACGTCGCTCTATGGCTTCGAGCACCCCAATCAGTATGGCGACGTCCTCTTGAAACCAGTACGCAAACTCAATACCGATTTGATCGTGGAAGAATGGGATAACCTGCAGCGAATTTTCGTCTCGTTGGCATTAAAAACCACGACTCAGAGTATCATCGTCCACAAACTCAATTCCTATGCTCGAAAAAACAAGACTCGCCAGGCTTTTTGGGAATACGACAATATCATCAGCAGCCTCTACTTGCTCGACTTTGTAGACTCGCCACTCCTACGCAAGAACGTTCAGAGTGCGCTCAATCGGGGCGAAAGTTACCATCAACTTCGTCGTGCAGTTTCCTACGCCAATTTTGGTAAATTGCGCTTCAGGTCAGAAGAGGACCAACATCTGTGGCATGAGTGTAGCCGACTGATCACCAACTGCATCATTTTCTACAATATGACCCTCTTGTCGCAGTTGTGGGCACGCAAAGAGGCCACCCAAGACATGACGCACATTGCGCACATCTCCCCGGTGGCCTGGCAACATATTAATTTCTATGGTCGTTATGAGTTTACAAAAGTTTCAGAACTCATCAATATAGAGGAGATCGTCGAAGCCTTAGCGCTTCACCCCATCCTATCGCTTGCGGACGAAGGAGATGCCTAAGTGCAGCCGAGTGCACCGTTTCGGGGGGATATGCAAAAACCCCCAGATTGTACGATTCCAGGCTTTCTACAATGAAAAAAGCTTGCCTGGCTACGCTCCACAAAGTACGCTGCCCAAAGGCTTCAAGACTCGATCCGCGTTTTACAGTCCACAAGTATTGCACAAAGTCTTAATCCTTCACGATTTTATGAACAGTATTGAGAATCCTGATCTGCAGAACCTGTTCAAACTAGCTTTTGCTTCGACGATGGTCCGATACTCAAATTATTCTTATGAGCCGAGCCTCGGAAGGCGTGTAAGCAGCGGAAAAGAAGAAATCAAAGATTTTCCGGTGGGCCAAACAATACTGAGTAAACTATGGGAAATGGCAAATGATATTGCCTGGTTCCAGGCTCATTTGCAGAATGAGAAGGCAAACACACAGATCATCAACGAATCTTTCTTTCAATACGAGACCTATTTAACCCCTGAGTCAGTGGATCTGATGATTACATCGCCACCTTATTTGAACAATTACCACTACAATCGAAACACACGACCCCAGCTCTATTGGCTGGGCTATGCAGAACATCCTCAAGACCTGAAACACCTCGAAGATGCAAACTTTGGCAAGTATTGGCAGACGGTTCGTGACCAGCAGTCCCTGGACTTGAACTTCTCTTTACCGGGTGCGGATATAGCTGAGCGATTACAAGCACTCAGACAGCTTCATCCTGAGAAGGGTGTCTACGGAGGTAATGGATGGGCCAACTATGCAGCCGCCTACTTCAATGACTGCTATCGATTTGCAGTGGGCATCAACTACGCGCTTAAGCCAGGAGGCGTCGCACTGGTTGTTATTGGGAATAGTATCCTGCAAGGCATCTTAATACCAACTGACCAGTATTTCGGGAAAATTGCTGAGTCTGTGGGGCTGGAATTAGCGAGAATTGAAGTACCGCGTACAACTCGCGTAGGAAATAGCATTATCCAGTCCAGCGTTCGTGTGGAAAAAGCGCAAGACTCGCACCAGTTATACGAGGCGATAGTAGAGCTAAGAAAAAAGTAATCATTCACTACACTCTGAAACTTGGGTGAGCGAAAGACATGCAGGCTGTAATCGAAATCCATCATTAATTTTCTACCTCTACATGTACAACGGTTGAAAGTATCGTCATACCCCTTCTCTGTTGGCGGGGTGAAAGAAGTGATCCAGGCTCATCCAGAGGCTCTTGGTGGGGCGGTAGAAGAGGAGTGGTAAGAGGAAAGGTAAAGTGGCGCCCAGCGCTATCAGCGTTGTTACTGAGACGCCTTGACTGGCAGCCAGCGGGACGGCAATCGCAACAATCAGCAATTCACTGACGACCAGATTTACGGCCATAGCCCCGGTATAATACCCTGGCTCGCGCTCGAAGGCAAAGTTGCAGGCGGGACAACGCTCGTATGTTTTGAACCAGCCCTTGAATATTTTTCCCCTGCCGCACACCGGGCAACGCTGGCGTAACCCTCGCTTCAAGAGCATGAATGCAAATTCGGTGTTGGTCATAATGGGTATCCCTCGCATGTTCTGATAATACTATACCAGAAAACCGTTGAACATTGTTGTCATCTCCAGGATGTAAGATAATAAGCAGTGGAGAAACGAATATTGAACAAACACACCGGCTTGCAAACCGTCTTAGCTCAGCGTCCACTTGGCCTTGCACTCGATATTGATGGCACACTCAGCCCCATCGCGCCAACGCCCGAAGAAGCTCGACTTTATCCGGGTGTCGCATCCCTGTTAGAGCGAGCCAGGGAGCATGCCCATGTAGCAATCATGACAGGTCGTGCCATTGATGATGGCGCCGGCATAGTCAACGTAGACGGGCTGACCTATATCGGCACGCATGGACTGGAATGGAGCGACGGCTTACCCTGGCTGCACCCTGTGCATGTGATGCCGGAGGCCCTGCAATATTATGAGCCGGGCAAATATTTGCTCGACCTCGTGGAGAAGCAGCTCTCCCGCTTGCCAGGTGTAATCGTACAGCGTAAGCGTATCGGGGGATCGATCCACTACCGGCTCGCACCCAATCCAGCAGAGACCCGGCAGGAGCTTCTAACGCTGCTGGAGCAGCCGGCTCACCGGGTCAACATGAGCCTGAGCGAGGGGAAACAGATCATAGAGATCCGCGTGCCGCTGCCGGTAAACAAAGGGCAGGCGCTGCGCCAGTTCGCACAGCGTTTTGGCCTGCAAGCAATCGTTTTCGCAGGAGATGATCGCACTGATCTTGACGCCGTACAAGAGATCGAGAGAATGCGGAAAGAGGGAATAGCCGCTCTTGCGATTGTAGTGCAGCATCCCGATACATTGCCGGAACTACTGCAACAGGCGGATATAGTAGTGCAAAAAGTACCGGGCATGGTGGATCTATTACGTGAAATGGTGGAAATGTTAGCAACTGCGCCAGGTTCCACCCATCCCCCATCATGATGATGGGCGGAGCCAGGTAGGCTCTACATGCCTTAGACCACACTCTCCGCCGGTACCCTGAAAGCTGGTTCAAAACTGGCCATTCTCGTTGGCAAGCGATCGAGCAGGTCATTGATGTCGCCTATTTGACGTCTAAGCCAGCCGTTGAGGTCCTGGCGTTCCACTAGCTGTCGCGCCAGTGTTGCTTTATTGCGCCTTTCATCAGTGGGCATCGTCAAGGCCTTGTAGAGTGCCTGCGCAGTCTCGGTCACATCTATGGGCGAGATGGGAATGGATGCCTTGCCCAATTGTTGAAAAGCCCCGGCAGTACGGGAGAGTATCAGGACTCCGTTGCGCTGATTGACAACCGGTCCCTCTTTGGCAACCAGGTTCATACCGTCGATAATCGAGTTCACCAGCAATACATCATAATACTGCATAGCAGCCAGCGCCTGTGTGCGGTCATTTTCAAAGAAAGCCTCGATTGGTTTCCATTCGTCCCTGCCATACTTCTGGTTAATCTCATCGATGATCTTCAATACTTCGGCACGGTACCGTTTATACTCTGATAAGCTTCCACGCGATGGTACCAGGAATGCCAGGAATTTGACCTTGCCGAGAAGCTCGGGATATTGATCGAGCATCTGTGCGTAAGCCTGAAAGCCGCGCACGATATTCTTTGTTGGTTCAAGGCGGTCCACTCGCATGATCGTCTTTTCACCCAGCATAGGCAGTATCTTCTGGGCTGCGTATTTGCCCGCCCTGCTTTGTACGACCTGGCGTTCCTCCGTGACCGAAATGGAGATCGGGTAAGCGCGGGTCTGGGTACGATGACCCTGCCACCACACCGCTCCCTCTTCAAAATCGACGACCGCGCCGTCAAGCAGTGTGCGTGCCCCTTCAAGGAAGTTGCGTGCGTCGCGTTCTGTCTGGAAGCCGATAATGTCATTGCCTACCAGGCCCCTGTAGATGGCCTGCGCGATATTGCTGGGCAAGAACTGCCAGCAGCGGATATCGGGCCAGGGGATATGAATAAACTGCTGCATGATAATAGTTGGGTGGCGCTGGCGAATCATCGCAGGAGCCAGGTACAGGTGATAATCATGCAGCATGACAACGGGCACTGTATCTTCGCGTTCTATTTCAACATTTACTGCGTCAGCAATGGCCTGGTTTGCCACACAATAGCCATTTTCCCAGGCATCTTGAATCTTGCGTGCGAAAGTAGAATCGCCGGTTGCATCGTAAAGGTAGTGCTGCAAAAACCAGAGCAACGTGTTACAAATCTGCTCATAATGTTTGCGATAAGCTGTCTTCGGAATAGCCACATAGCGGAGCTGCATCTTGTGACCCTGCTGCGGTGATTGGAGTAATCCGTTCCCGTGCTGCTGCGCTTCTTTTGAGGCAATGCGATCTCCTTCCGTCATTGCCATAGCAACCCAGGTAACCTCCATGCTATTTGCCGCACCGATCAGGGCAGTAACCATACCACCCGCCCCCCTACGCTGTTTTAGCGTTTTATCCTGGGTCAGATAATACTCGACGGGGCCACGATTTGTGGCAATAATCAGACGACTGGCATGTATCAATTGCGGCGGCAGTACTGCGCGTATCGTCGCTGCTGTGGACATGGGTCAATCCTTTCTAATCTCAAGGCGCTTACCATCTTCATCTTTGCCTGCTCGACTATCTTCCTCCTCATTCAGGCCTGCAAAGAATTGCGATAGCATCCTCTGACACAAGAACACACAAATTTGCGCACAAAGATGCACAAATTGACCCCTCACGTATAGTACCATATTTCTTATAGAATATGGGTTAAGTCTCCTAGGAAAATATTACTAAAGGGTCACAAGCAGGTCATGATTTTTCCGGTTTGCCTTTAATATATGTAATGTTTCTAGCATCGAAAGGGTTCCACTTATGGCACGTATTGACGGACGGATTCAGACTCAACTGCGCCCCGTGCGCCTCACTATTGATTACCTGGACTTTGCCGAGGGGTCGGTGTTGATTGAAGCCGGGAAGACGCGGGTACTGTGCGCCGCCAGTATAGAAGAAAGAGTCCCGCCATTTCTCGAAGGTTCAGGTCAGGGCTGGGTAACAGCCGAATATACTATGTTACCTCGCGCAACCCATACACGTAGTGCTCGCGAACGCGATGGCAGGATTAGCGGGCGCACACAAGAGATTCAGCGCTTGATCGGGCGTTCACTTCGCGCCGTTGTAGACATGAACAGCTTAGGGCCGCGTACCATTACGCTCGACTGCGATGTGCTGCAGGCGGATGGCGGTACCCGTACTGCGTCGATTACTGGCGCATATGTAGCGCTGCACCGTGCTTGCTCGAAGCTAGTCAAGCAGGGTATGCTATCCGTGCACCCGGTGCGGACAGCCGTGGCTGCCGTAAGTGCCGGCGTGGTTGATGGTGACATTCTGCTCGACCTGTGCTATGAAGAAGACTCACATGCAGATGTCGACTTTAACGTGGTGATGACCGCCGAACATCAATTTATCGAGGTGCAGGGAACAGGTGAGGGCGGCGTTTTTAGCCGTGCTACGATGGATACCTTGATCGCACTCGCGGAGCAGGGCATTGCTGAACTCCTGGAGATACAGAAGAGGCATGTCTGATAGCGCGATCAACCTGGCCTTTTACGCAGCGGGACATGACGGTACTTTGGTACCGCTGTTATTCAAGACATACCATCCTATGCGTTTAAAATAGTACATCATAGAAAGAAGCAATACACTGTGAGGGTAAGTCATCGGCCCTACCCGAATGACCTACGAAACTTGCTGATATCTGAGGTTTATGCTAGAATTCCCTTTCAGATGTTTGAAAAGAAGACGACCTGTCGGACCAAAGGCGGTGTCGGGAGGAGCGCAAATTGAAAGCGAATACAGGCCGAAAGTGGTTCTGGCGCATCATCGATTTCATCAACCCGTTACGTGATCCCAGCCTGACTGTCGCTGTCGTATTGACATTTATTGAAGAGGCCGGGCAACACGACGCATGGTATTGGATCGCGGTTATCGCGCTCATCAACTGGGTGGCCGTGCGGGGCGTAGTCTGGTTGGCCGTGAATTTCACCTTTGCCAGTGTATTTATCTGGCGCCGCGTCTGGTGGGCAATCCAGCACCCTCGCCTGGCCTGGCGTATCCTGGATGCTGTCGGTCACGAAGAAATCGTGATCGGCGGACTGACTTCTCTCACTGAAGGCGTGTTGCTGCCGGATGGCTCTACCGTTTTGAGCATGAATCCCATGCTTGGAGCAAGCGGAATCCATGTAATCGGCGAGTTACCCGCCGGAACTGAAATACCCATGTTGAGTATGCCCAACGGGCAGATGGCTCCCAACTTTGCAGCGCTTGCAGGAAGCTCTGGCATTTCAAGCCTGAGTACCGGAATATTTCCTACTGCGCCAGGTCAGCCTGCCATGGGTTTTCCACAAATGGGGGGCAATGGATTTGCTAATCAACAGACCACCGGTGGATTCCCTCAAGGCTTCCCTCAACGTTCCAGCGAGGAAGAAGAGCGTCTGCGCCAGCAGATAGCGACCTTCTCACGTTTGTTGGATGACTGGATGCAATTCACGGAGGAGAAATGGCGCACGGTTAGCGATAGTCAGCTCGGTTGGAAGCCCCTGCGCGGCAGGTGGGGAAGCTGGGAAGATATCTTCCGGGATGCCTTTGCCGCCCAAACATCCGACCCCATGGCACAGGCTGCGCAAGCTGCCGGTGAAGCGACTACCAGGCGTTTTGATTTCTCGAAGGACAAGGGTTCCGCGGCCTCAGCGGTTGCCTGCTTTCTGCGCGATATGATGACCCTGCGCCAGGGCATAGAAATGATGCAGCTTCCATCGGGCACTACCCCCGAGACGCCTAATGGACAGCCAGTTATACAACCTAGCCAGGCGCAGTCCTATCCTCGCGGTGGTTTTGGCAGTTCCCCTGGTCGTAACCCGCTGATACGTCGCCCATCACCAATTTATGTCGATGCAGACTCTGATTAATAGAAAATGTTATGTATATGTATTCAACACGTATCACCCACGTGCGTCCCGAGCTCGAGTGCATGGGCGCATATCTCCCTGGCGAAGCCCTGGAAAGCTTTAGTACACGCACTGGTATACCCGTTGATCGTCTCATCAAATTGAACAGTAATGAAAGTCCATTTGGCCCTGTGCCCTCGGTCATGCGGGCGCTAGGCGATTATAGCAACTATAACAGCTACCCAGATACCAACGCGACTGCCTTACGTGCAGCTCTCTCGGCCTATACAGGACTCGATAGCCGGTATATTGTGTTAAGTCATGGCAGCAACGAATTGATCAACCTGCTCTGGCATATCTTTCTCTCGATGGGCGATACCATCATCTCTTGTCCCCCTACCTTCTCCCTCTATACGTCACTCACCACCTTTTGCGGGGCTTCGATGATCGAAGTACCACGTACAGTTGATTACCGGGTTGATGTAGAGGGCATACTTGCCGCTCTTACCCCATCAACAAAGTTGATTGTGCTCTGCTCGCCAAATAATCCCACCGGCAATCCCATTGCTGAGGACGATGTGCTGGCTCTGCTGGTATCGGGCCGCATCGTCGTAGTAGATGAGGCATATGTCGAATTTTCCTCGCGGCCCCAGGGATTCGCCTACCTGGTACCGCGATACCCTAACCTTGTCGTTTTACGTTCCTTCAGCAAATGGGCCGGGCTAGCGGGTCTGCGCATTGGCTATGGCCTGTTCCCCGCGTGGATCACGCATTATATGCTCCGCGCGCAATGCCCTTTTGAGGTGAATGTTGCCGGTCATATCGCTGCGATCGAGACGCTCGCTCACCTGGAGTGCGTGCTTGCCAATGTGCGGCGCATTGTGCACGAGCGAGAACGGCTCTTCGAGGTTTTGCACGGGCAGCCTTACCTCGAACCATTTCCTTCACAGGGTAACTTCATCCTGGCTCGTGTGCATGACGTGAAAATTGAGCAGGTACGTGCAGTTGTTGAGGAATACGGCATACTACTGCGCTATTTCGAGCAGCCTGCCACGCGTGACTTCCTGCGCGTAACCGTGGGTTTACCTGAACACACGGATAGGTTGGCCGAGGCATTAGCAACGGTCAAATCGTAGGCATCATCCTTGCCCCATTTCCTCTTTGCGGAGTACAATGAGCCAGTAAACAGGTATTAGAAAAGTCCTGGGCGCGACAAAGAGCGTCCTTTTATGGAGGATATTTATGCCAGTCAATATTAATGAGCTCACCACAATCGAGGATGTCGCAGCACGCGAGATACTTGACTCGCGGGGCAACCCGACTATTGAGGTCGAGGTCTTGCTCATGGGTGGCGAGCGCGGTGTGGCAGCAGTTCCCTCTGGTGCCTCAACAGGCGCTCACGAAGCTGTGGAGTTACGCGATGGCGACAAAAGCCGCTACGGTGGCAAGGGCGTCCTTACCGCCGTTAATAATGTGAATGAGACGATCCGCCAGGCTATTGCCGGGCTTGAGGCCACCGAGCAGGTCGCGCTTGACGAATTGATGATCGAGCTGGATGGAACGCCGAACAAGGGTGCATTGGGCGCTAATGCCATCCTGGGCGTCTCCCTTGCCGTGGCGAAAGCAGCGGCAAATGCGCAGCAGCAGCCCCTCTATCGCTATCTTGGCGGGGTTTCAGCACGCACACTGCCGGTTCCGATGATGAACATCTTGAACGGCGGCAAGCATGCCGACAACTCAACCGATATGCAGGAGTACATGATCTTGCCGGTAGGCGCCCCGAGTTTTCGCGAAGCCCTGCGCATGGGTGCCGAAGTCTACCAGGGCTTGAAGAAGGTGCTGCACGGCAAGAAACTCAATACCAATGTTGGCGATGAAGGCGGCTTTGCCCCATCGCTCAGTTCAAACCGCGAGGCGCTGGAGGTGATTGTCGCGGCCATTGAAACGGCAGGCTATAAACCAGGCGTCGATATTTTCCTGGGCATGGACCCTGCTGCCAGCGAATTCTACCAGAACGGTAAGTATGTACTGGCGCGAGAGGGCCGCACACTCACCTCTCACGAGATGGTTGATCTCTACGAGGGGTGGATTGCCGAGTATCCCATCGTCAGCATCGAAGATGGCCTGGCCGAAGACGACTGGGAGGGCTGGTCGCATCTATGCCAGCGCCTGGGCAATCGCGTGCAACTTGTGGGAGACGACCTGTTCGTGACGAATACAGCGCGTCTGAAGCGAGGTATCCAGGAACACTCTGCCAACTCGATTTTAATCAAGCTCAATCAAATTGGCACGCTGACGGAGACGCTGGAAGCTATCGAGATGGCAAAACGCGCGTCCTTCACCGCTGTCGTTTCGCACCGCTCCGGTGAAACCGAGGATACGACCATCGCCGACCTTGTAGTTGCCACAAATGCCGGGCAGATTAAAACTGGCGCTCCTGCGCGCAGCGAGCGTGTCGCCAAATACAACCGCCTGCTGGTGATCGAGGATGAACTTGGCGAAAAGACGGCACGCTACGCCGGATTCAGCGCGTTCTATAATGTGCCCGCGCTTTACGCCAAAGCGTAGGGGCCGATTTATCGGCCTGGGGAGCGCATCGACGGGCCATTGGCCGATACATCGGCGATGCGCCAATAAATTGTGCGCCTACGGGGTGTTACCGATCTTGGTTGGTAAAAAGCATTATCGCGCCCTGCTTTTAAGCACCCTTGCAGGTACCCCCGGTAGTGCTATACTATAGCCAGAGAAACTACTATTGAGAGGCAGTATGTTGAAGCAGAGTTCAGAAAATGACACGAGCACGCGGGAGCGGCGCTCGGCACGTGTGATCTACTATAACCTCAGCTATATAGTTCAAGGAGCTGAACACGGAACCGGTGGAGCAATTGTGCTGCTCCACGATGTTCTGGGAGGAGCATTTACCTGGAGTGATGTTCTCCCCCAGCTTGCAGCCACGAACAGGGCCGTCTACGCCGTCGATCTGCTGGGCTATGGCCTTTCTGATCGTCCCTGGCCAGCCGATACTTCGATCTGGGGCCATGCCGACGCCCTGGCTTTCTTCTTCAACCAGCTCAACCTCAAGGATATTGTGCTGGTAGGACATGGCATCGGTGGGGGCGTGGCGCAGGTGCTGGCAACGCGCCTCAGCCGCGACCGTGTAGGAGCGCTGGTGCTGATCGATACCACTTGCTATGAATACAGCATTGCGCCAAACTGGCCATTACCGGATATGCAGAAGAGCCAGGACCCCGACGTGGCTAAACAGGCTAAAGTTGAGGACATGATGCGCGATCTGCGCGAGACCGCGCCGAGCGGCACGCAAAACCCGGATCGTTTTAAGGATGTAATGAACGATTGGATTGAACCCTGGGATAGCGAATTGGGCAAAGAATTGCTCTACCAGCAAATCCGTTTGCTGCTTCCCAACTATTCCAATGCGGTGTCCTCTGATCTCAAGGTCATGGGGAAACCCACGTTGATCATCTGGGGCGAGAATGATGCGCAGATGCCATTGAAACTTGCCCAGCACCTGCATCGCGATATACCCGAATCGCGCCTGGTGATTATCCCTGGCGCAGGCCACCTCATCCTGTTTGATGCACCCGGCCAGGTGGCAAGCGCCCTCGTGGATTTTATAGGGAGACTGTAGGGGCGCGATGAATCGCGCCCTTGCTGGAGATTGACTCCTTCATCACGACGCCACTTTCTCACACCTGGAAGCGGGTCTCCAACCGTCCTGGTGCCCCTGTTGATACGTCTCGGAGCAGCGATTGTATTCTTCCGCCAGCAGAATGTAGGTGTCATACATCTGCTCGAGCACTTCTAAGGACTGCCCCTGCTGCTCTGCCATGGCCAGGTCGCGCCACTGCTGCTGCATAGATTTTTCAGCGTGTTCAAGCTCTTTTAAGGTCATTGTATGTACCCCCAGGTTCTGACTGCATACTCATGCTTAAGAGGCTTTACGGCGTTGCTTTTGTTCATTGTACTCATGGCTCAGTTGCGTAATCAGCTCTTTCGCGTTCAGGTAGCTCATCGTCTCTGGATTTTCAGGTTCGGGCCTGCCGAGATGCTGGCAGAGCTTGCGCAGGCTGGCCAGTTGCTGCTCAGTGGCAGGGGCATCGGCTGTACTCTTATCGTCTGACGATGTGGCGGCACCCTGACCATTTCTATTGGCTTTGCCATTGTTATTTGCCACAATTGGGCGGACCGAGGAGATATGTTTGTTGGCGTTCTCGTTCTCCTCATATGCTGGAGCGCTCCGGCCTACGGGAGCATCCACAATACGGTGTGCCTCGTCCAGTTCATCTCCAGTAAATTGAGTGCCATACCCTAAAGCAGCTAAAGCTCTGCCTATTGCGCCGGTTTCCGCCTTCTCAATAAAATCAGGGAAGCTAACTGCTCTTTCAGATTTTGTGCCGGTGGCTCTCCCGCCCTTACCATCAGTAACAACTGCTCTATATCTTGCATACCCCTTCGCTCGCTTTACAACCTTCTCGCTACGTCTCGTCTCACTATTCCAGGTGTTCACCTCTTCTTCCATTTCACGGTCAAGGTCCACCTCTATTTCTTCTGTATCGATAGTGCCATGTGGACATTGCTCGCGGAACCAAACCAGGCGCCATTGCACGGGCAGATAGTCTTTAAGGCCATCTTTACTCTTGAGTTTCATGAGGTGCTCGTTTGGATTGAATGACCGGGTACGCTGCTCTTCACGGCCATTTTCGTTATTTTGGTCACTCATGGGATGCTCCTATTCTCATAACTTAGAAACTTTGTTCTAATGAATTATACAAGGAACAGTATTTTCTGTCAAGTTGGCTACGGAACCATTCTTTTTTGGAGGGGAAAAGGAGGTAATGGCGATCCTCTGTCGCGTAGAAGAGGGGATGCTTCCTGGGGTAGTGAACTTGATAACGGAATATCCCTCACCTCTCATAATGTTGTATTATTATATTCATAGTACTCAATCAATGAGCATAGAGTCAGGAACACAGGTGAGAAGTCATGAGTGCCACAACTATTTACAATGACATTCAAACATGTTTAAAGCGCGGCGAACGAATTGCGGTAGCCACGGTAGTCAAGACCATCGGCGCTGCTCCTTGCGGCATCGGGACCAAGATGCTGATTCGTGCCGACGGCACTACAAGCGGGAGTTTCTCCGGCGCAAAGGTAGATGCCCAGGTGGCGCAGGATGCCTTGCAAGCGCTGCGCGAGGGCCATTCTAACCTCATCCACACGCACCTGGACGCTGACCAGGCTGTAGGTAGTTGTGGCGCTACGCTGGAGTTGTTCATCGAAGTGCTTTATCCAGAGCCGCGACTGATTATCGCCGGTGCAGGCAACGTGGCCCAGGCGCTTACACGGCTGGCAACCTCGCTCGATTTTCGTATCGTAGTCGTAGATGACCGGCGCGACCTGGCCGACCCGCAAGCATTCAGCGAGAAGGTGCAACTGACCTTTGGCGATATCCCGCAAACCATTCGCGAGCTGGAGCCTGACGAGGCAAGCTGGATCGTCATCGTGACACGTGGTCATCATCTCGATAAGGATGCACTGCGAGCTGCCCTGGAAACTCATGCCAGGTACGTGGGTATGATTGGTAGCCCTGGCAAGATCAAGAATATCTTCCGTGATCTGCTCAAAGAGGGCATACCGCAGGAACGGCTGGCCCAGGTGCATTCTCCTATTGGCTTAGACCTGGGGGCCGAGACACCCGACGAAATCGCCTTGAGCATTGCTGCTGAAATGGTCATGCTCCGCAAGAACGGCAGCGGTGCGTCACTTATGACTATGCATAACTTCCTGGATGAGCTGGTACCTGCTGAGAGTCGATGATATCTACCGCTTCACTCCCTTAATATATCGCACCGTCACTGTCCCGATCAGGCAGTACACGATCGCCATGATAAAAATGGCCTGGTAGCCGGCTACGGAGTTGCCTGAACGTGTAAAACTGTCGATGATTGGGCCGCCGATCACCGGGGCGATGACCTGGGGTAGTGAGAGCGAGATGTTCCAGATGCCCATGTCGCGTGCATAGTTCCTATGTGATGGTAACACATCGACCACCAGCGCCCAGTCAACGCTCTGATACGCCCCGTAGCCAAGGCCGAAGATGGCTCCAGCCGCGAGTGCGATAACCAGCGAATGCGCAATAACAAAGACCAGGCCCACCAGCGCCATAAAACCACCGGAGAAGTACACTATGCGCTTGCGTCCGAAACGATCTGAGAGCCAGCCGGCAGCCGGGGCGCTTATCAGGCTTGTAAGTGCGACGATGATCACAAAGTTGGTGGCCTGCTGCTCGGGATTGCTCGCGCCAACGACATCATGCAAGTAGTATTGGAGATACGCCTGAATCGTAAAGATGCCTAACATCATCACCAGGCGTGTCAGTAGCACCCAGGCGAAATCAGGATCACGGCGCGGGTTGAAATCGAAGAGTCGCAGTAAGCCAATAGTGATGACAACTTCCAGGATGACCTGTTGAAATTCACTGCTGATCTGCAAGCCACTACTGTGCAACCCGTTCCACAATGCCATCATTCCCCATACTACTACCGCGACGACTAACGTGCTCAAAACGTTGATTTTAGTGGAACGTGGGATCTTTTGTACCCATGAAAGGCGTCGTGGCTGCTCCAATGATGCGTCTTGTACAGGTGCCTCTGCGCTTTTTTCCGCCTCCTGGGTTTCCAATTGTGCTGAAGCGCCCATACGTTCGCGCACCGAAATGAGAGTAACGAGCATCAATGGTACCAGCACAGCGATGATGATGCCATAAGTGAGCCAGAGTCCCCGTTGATACTCAGGCAGTGGTTTGGAGGCAGCGACAAACAGCCCGGCTACGATAACGCCGCCAATGGTTCCAGTAATCGCAAGGAGACCCATAACGCCTGATACCAGGCCGCGCTGTCCCGCGGGCACTATATCGGGCAGCAGCGCATGGAATGGGGCCTGGGCTGCGTTACTGGAGAACTGTACAAGTACGTAGGCAAGTGTCAGCGTAGGAATATCGTGCGATGCCGCCATCCAGATGAGGCCAAGCACATTGACAAGCGTGCCGAAGAGAATGTATGGACGGCGGCGACCCCAGGCAGCCAGTCGCCCATGTGTCCTATCGCTCAGCATACCGAAAAGCGGATTGGCGAAGAGTGAGACAAAAGCGCCTGGAACGAGTACGTACGCTAATGCAGTACCTTTGGTAGCATTGCCGGCAATCTTGAAAACCTGGCTGGGAAGAATGATAATACCAAGGGCAGTCCAATGAAAGTTAAGCGCGAAACAGAAAATACTGATAGCCAGGATTTGCGTCCAGCGGAGCCTCGGGAGAGCGATTGCCGGGCGGCGTGGAGCAATGTATTCCGTGCCCTCTTGCTC
>WNFE01001101.1_pt1 | contig 28788 bp, 34 predicted proteins | sample 5400451 | NCBI WGS metagenome assembly WNFE01 (sample SAMN13153344, study PRJNA577476) | soil metagenome | isolation source: 200 cm saprolite under Douglas fir tree site 2 hole 2 | place: USA:California | collected 2015-04-18
CCTGCGCCCGCAAAGATATCATCAGGACCCGCGAAGATCTCTACTCCCTCGGTCGCACCACCTAGGGTCCGGGTCTCAGGAGATCATTCAATCAAGCTTGGACACGTCGAGACGATCAAGATAGCCACAGAGTCCGAGGGCAAACCGCGAGACATGGCCACGATCGACGCCTCGATACAGACGCCTGCGGGGAAACGAGATCAGCTGAGATTGTCACATGTCTCGGTGGGAAGATACAACGCTGCTTACGCTCCCGGAAAGCCGGGGAACTACAACGCTCACATTGTTGTAACGACTAAATCCCATCAGACCTCGAAGGAGTCCTTCTCGTTTAGCGTGCAGCCCCAATTAGTCGTTCATCCTCCATCACCCGCCGCTCGTCCATCTCCTCCAGTGTCGCATTCTCCTCCCGTCTCGCGCCCAGCTCCTCCTCCGCCCATACCCGTCCAACGCCCAAGCCCCCCGCCAGTAGTGTCGCTGCCACCCCCGCCATCGGTTCCCTTGCCGAAGACGGGCCTACCCAGTCTCGACAAGTGGGACCCGAGAATTTGGGTGAACCAGGAGATCCACGGCTACCGTGTGATCGAACATGTCGCGACAGGAGCAACGGGCTATGTTCTCCGCGCCACCTTCGGTCAGGCTGCGACTGAGATGGCGCTGAAGATTCCTATCTTGAAGATGACTAGTCGCGTGAGAGCTGTCAACGAGCCGACTGCGGGGACGATCACGTTGAACGAGACAATGTCCGAGGCGACCCGGCTGTTAGAGCTGTCGGGACAGTCAAAGTACGTAGTCCAGATACGAGGGGTCCTGGTGGACCGGTTGAATGTCCAGGAGATCGTCAAAGGGAATACTGCGCTCTACTATCGGAGCCCGCCGGCGATCGTGATGGACTTTTTGAAGGGTGGAATGGCGAAGAAGCTGATCGAGGATCCAGCATATGAGCCATTGTACTACTCGGAAAAATGGGGCGGGATAGTTGTGATGCTTGGCCAGATGATGGCCCAAGCCCTCGACATGGTCCACAAAGCCGGATTCGTACATCTCGACGTCAAGCCGCAGAATGTGCTATTCACGTCGAAACCACCCTTGACCGGGCAGGACATGCTCGACCAGATGGTTGCTGGATCACTCGTGCCGAAGCTGGCCGACCTAGGCTCCGCGGTAAAGAGTGGGGGAAAGGTCGTGCAGTTCACCTCGGAGTATGCTCCAGGCGAGCAGGTGCTAGGTGATGAGGCGGACCCGAGCATGGACGTCTACGCGTTAGGGGCAACCTTGTACACGATGCTAACTCGGACGCCGGTCCACTCCAACACGCTCATCGAGACGATGAATAATCTGTCAAACAATCCGACCTCTAACAAGGCCGCGAACGATCTGGAGTCCGCATGGGAGTCTTTCAACCCAGACATGTCGAAGATAGATCCGAAATTCTCCGCAATCGTTCCCGTCTTGAAAGACATGCTAGCGAAGGATCCTGGGCGCAGACCGGACGCGGAAAAGGTCGCGAACTCTCTTCAGAAACTAGTCGACAAACATGGTCGTCTAGGATAATCCCTTAGGCGCAGAGACAAGAACAATGTCGGGGGCGAAGCGCTGGCTTAGAGTCCGTGAACTATTCGCGGCCACGGTTTTTCTTTAGGTCTGAGAGGGCAGTCCGGATTCAAACAGAACCAACCGCCCGCGGCGAAGCCGAGCTGGCCCCCGCAAGCACATTTCAGGAGCTGGTTCACATCGGTGGCCTGGCCAGGGACCATCTTGAGGCGAGGGTCAGGCTGCCGCGGCGCGCCTGGTGGGATGTCTCGGTATGAAACCAGGTTCGCCGTCATGCTTGGTGGAGTACCAAGAGTAGTTACGGGAACCGGCTGGAGGTGAGGTTGCCAGCTTGGTCGATTTGGTAATCCTCCTGCACCGGCAATCGGTATGCGAGGACCCAGGGCCATCGCTAGGCCGATCAGCCCGAGGATAAGGCCGAAGAGCGTTGGTATGAAGAGTGGGCCTGAAGGGTCGAAGATTGCGAGGCCAGTGCTACCAACAACAACCGACCGTGTCTGGCCGCCACCCCCGCACGGTTCGTATGCGGTAATGGCATAGGTGCCGGTTGAATTGTAGATGTGATACCAGTTCTCAACTAAGGAACTCCCATAGTTCTTCACTTCAGATGTTCCGTCTCCCCAATGTACAGTCACGGGATCGCAGGAGTCTAAGCTTACAAAGACTTGGATTTCTAGCGTTGAGCCGAGTGGCATTGTTCCACCGTCATCGATAAAATTCCGGGTCCCATCAGAGGTAACATAGGTGCCTAGAGCTACATCCGCAGACGCGTGTGCAGATCTGGTAATTATGGCAGAGGTCGCAAGGAAGCAAACGATGAGTATTAGGAAGAAGTATCGAGCGCGCACAGTCTGTTTCCTACTTTGGGTTACCTAGGGACGTGTCTCTCACTAGAAGCGTCTCGCGTTTGGAGACGGGAGTTCCGTTCCATTCGAGTACTAGCCCGAGTGTTCCTCCCACTCTTCCTTTCGCTCCGCCGATCCTACCGCCTTCAGCATAGGCGACCTTGTTCATTCGATCCGCGAAGAGTTGTTCGGCTTGGACTGGTCTCAGCTGGAAGGTGAGACCTGCGAGACCTACTTGGACTAGTCTTGATTGTGGGTTGGTTATTTCCGGGACGCCGTAGACTTCTCGCGCTTTCCCGGCGGCGAGGACCCGGTTTATCGGGTTACGGATGCTCCTCGAGGCACTGCCTAGGCCCAGACCGAGGAATCCTGTAACTAGGACGAGGGGCGTGTAAGTGCTCGGGTCCAGTGGGAGTCCGATGGCCGCCGCAGCTACAAGGGCGAGAGCCATCACGCTCGTTAGGACTCCGAAGACGCGGAGGGCAGGAACTTTTCCCTTCTTGACGATACTCTGTAGAAAGCCGATCTCGTTCTGGGTGAGGGGCCGCTCATGGATCGGATCATCCACGATGGTGGCAACAGGTGGACTGGCTGTCGCAGTTACGATCGGAAGAGGATCAGAACCAGGACTCCGAGTAGCCGTGGCCAACTACGCGTCCCAGATTTGTCTGACTTTAGGAGCTTTCTGAGATCGAGGACGCATCAGTTTTCAGATTGAAGAGGTCGGTCGTCTAGCTAGAAGGCTGTAGCGTTACCGGAATGTCAGGGCTTAGAGAACCGAAAAAATGACGGAAACCGGTGGGTCAGAGCCTTAAGAAAAAGGATGTTGGCTCCCAGGGTCGTGTCGAGCGATGTATCCGGGAGTCACTTCCGGGCGTTTCCTAGGACGAATACTTCGTTTATTCCCTAGGTCCAAAGGGTCGGGTCCTTACGCGGCTGGTTTGGCTGTTCACCTCGCTGCTACTATCCCTCATGGGGCAAATAGCATGGGGGACAGCTGACAGTAGAATGGTGAAGGTTGAATATGAGAATCATGTACACAACTGAACATTGTCAGAATAAGTACACACACGTGACGTGGTTGAGAAGGGTCGAACGTTAGGGTTTGAGGCGTTGGCCGCAGCTGTGGCAGAAATTCTTCCCCAAGGACGGTGTGCTGCATGCCGGGCATCTCAGTCGGATTCCGCACTGGCTGCAATACTTCCCACCGGCCGGCTGACGGTTCCCACAGACCGGACACGCCTCATAGTATCCCTGCTGCGGCGGGCTGAGGAGGAGCCCGAATGTAGTGGCAGAGCCCACCGCCTGGCCTAAAGGGTTCTGCGGGTTTTGATCATTAGGAACGGTATGGCCGTACATTCTATCGATAGAGAATATGGGGCCGGCGGCTCAAATAGGTTCTTGTTCTCGAGACGTCTGCTCAGCGCATTCTTCGTTGTTGATTCTAAGTTCCGGATTGGTCAAGCGTGACCCAGGACTGCGTGGCCGTGTTCTCGTGAGAACTGCCTGACTGCGAGGAAGCCGATGATTCCGCCAATGATTATGAGGAGCGGCCCAGGGATCAATGACAGCGTGGCATCCAACAGCGGGTTCGATGTCGACTGCGCGAAATTATTCGGGATGTAGTATGCCATGATGATACTGGACAGGTTTGCAATACCTAGTGCGAAGATTAGGAAGGGCCAGGTTATCCGGCCCTTCCAGTCTTCCAGAAGATGGCTGGCGCCCCAGAACACTAGGAAACTCGTGAGTATCAGGGTTTCGAAGCTGTAGACATAGTAGTATGGAGAACTGTTCCGATCTATTATTGCGGCTACTTATGGAGATATTATCTGATATGCTCCTCCTGTTACGGAGAAGAGGAAGGCGACGGTCGCTCTGTTCGCCATACTGACTGACTCGGCTCGAAGAGTAGTTAACGCTTTGACGGCTCGAGGTCTTTCGGACTGGCACAGCGCTACCGTTTCTTGTATCGTTCCTTCTTCGGTGGGGGCGGCTGTCCTTCCCATTCGATCATGTCTGACGGTTTGCCCCAACGTGGAATGCCTCCTAAGCCTATGGACCCGGGGAGCATCGTTGGGCTCAGGGTCTCGGGCTGTTCCTTCCGCTTCTCCTCAGGTTTGAGGTGTACTATCTCGAAGTTTCCAGCTGTGTCGAGGACGCCATAGCCGGGTAGGCGCCTTGTGTAGAGGAACTTGTGGAGTAGGAACTTGATCTTCTTGTTGGTGAGACCGGTGACCTCGAGGATCTTCTTGTGTTGAGATATTTGGCCGCCGGACATGGCTGTCATGTATTCAACTAGCGGAAAGACTTCTTCGTCTTGGAGGTCATCAGCCACAATCCTTGTCATGCTCGTTCACGCCATCCCGAAGGCGAGGTCTGCTGCACGTTCATTTTAGGATTGTAGACTTTCTATAATAGATTCCGCCCGTTAATCGGATATTCCGAGGCATTTGAGAATGTGCAGAAATATTCGTCCTCTGTTCAACTTCGATCCTCCGGCAAAGAATGAAGAGATTCGGGCTGCTTCCCTCCAGTTTGTTCGGAAGATCAGTGGGTTCAATAGGCCGTCGAAGATTAACGAGCATTCGTTCGCAGTTGCTGTAGACGAAATAGCTCTGGCCTCGGCTAATTTTCTTCGTTCGCTGGAAACGAACGCTGAGCCGAAGAATCGGGAACGTGAGGCTGCGTTGCGGAAGGCTCGGTCCGCCGCAAGGTTTCCGTCACGCGCTGGCTTCTGAGCGGAGAATCTTCTCCATCGTTATCCATCCTACTTGTCGTTTGAATCCGAGTTTCGTGTTCACGGCGAGCATGGGCCAGTTGTCGGAATCGTTCCAGGTCTTGATCATACGATAACCGTTCTTCTTGCCATACTCTATGACTCTGAGCTTCAGCGCGGTTGCTATTCCTCGGCCTCGGTACTCGCGGATGACTCCGGTATCGTCTTGATGCAGAACACCAGGTTCCGTGTCGATTCGATGTACATTGCTCATTCCAACATATCTCGGTCCGTCACGGGCTATGATGTAGCCTTCAGGGAGTAGCTGTGGATTGTTTAGTGAGAAAGTTTCCCATTGCTCGTAAGGTAGCGGTGTAAAAGCGGCTTCGCGAGGCATGTCAGCAGTTATCAACTGAACGAGTTCGTGGATCTTTCTCAGCGAGTCTTGGCCGTGAGGTTGTTCTTCGGCCAATGTTGTGAATGTGATTCCTTCCTTCAACGCCTTGTCGATGTATCCAGCGAACTTTCCTGGGTCGACGATTGTCAGGTCCAGGCGGGATTCCCAGATACGCGTCTTCTCCGAGAATCCTCTTTTCCGGAAGAATTCTATTCGTTGCGGAAGATCCTCTTTGATCATCGACCATGCAAGGATCGCATCCAGGCGAGTTAGTTCCTCGTCTAGTCTGTTGTAGATTGCACGCCCTATCCCTCGACGCTGTTGTTCGGGGTCTACGAGGATGTTTACCATGAACTTTCTGGGATGGTACATGTCGGGCAGATTCATCAGTTCGCCGAAACCGACAATCCGATCCTGTTCTTGGTCAATACATTCGAATCGTTTTAGGAGATACTTGGTCCGGTCAAGGCTCCCGTCTCGGCTACGACGTTCCGCAACGCTGATAGGATAATCAGGATAATTCGCATTAAGGATCGCAACCAGCCTCTCGTAATCATTGGGTTGGAACTCTCTGAACCCGAGGGAGAGAGTCCTCTGCTCGCTCATGCCCCGGAGCTACCGTCAGCCCAGCAAATAGTTTATTCCCAAGAAGCAGCCCTCAGCAGTCGATATTCTGTGGATGACCGGGAGTTTCTGCACCTCTTCCACGAAAGCAGCCTTCCAAGCGAGGAGTTTCGTCACCGGGGTCATCTTCGTCTTGCCTGGCTTGTCTTATCACGGCATCAAAAGGATGAGGCTGAGAACATAGTTGCTCGAGAGATCCGCCGGTTTGCCGTTGCGGATGGTTCTCCAAATAGATATCATGATACATTGACACGTTTCTGGGTCCAGCTTGTCCGTCACGCGATGGAGAACGCGTCTGAAGTGGGAAGTATTGATGATCTCTTGGCTAGATTTCCGTTCTTACTAGAAAAAAGTCTCCCCTTCCGTCATTGGCGTGGAGAGACTTTCAACTCGGACCGGGCTCGCGCAGGCTGGGTTGAGCCGGATCTGATTCCGCTGCCCTGAACTCGATAGACGATACTAGATCCTGGAGTATGGTCCAGGTTCTAGGCGGGTGTTTCTAGGAGGAGCTTCTTCTCCTCACGGAGGAATGATAGGAGTGCGGAGTTGACTTCGTCCGCGTGGGTCCAGATTATGCAGTGTGGCCCGTTCTTGACTGTGACGAGGTTTGCTCCTTTGACGAGTTTGGCGGTGCGTGCTCCTGAGCTGGCGTATGGGACGATCCGGTCGGCATCACCATGAATGACTAGTGTTGGGGACGTGATTCGGGCGAGGTCTTTGCGGAAATCCTCATACCATGTACGGACGCATGCGAAGCTGGCGACGGACCCGGCCATCGCGGCTACGTTCCAGCTGTTCTGGACCGCCTGCTCACTGACCCGTGTGCCCAGATTCTGGTCAGTGTCGTAGAAATTCTTGTAAAACTCTGTGAAAAACGCATAACGGTCCGCGGCGACCGCCTTCTCTATCCCATCGAAGACTGGCTTGTCGACACCTTCCGGATTATCCGGTGCTTTCAGCAAGTACGGTGGGACGCTGCTGATGAACACCGACTTCGACACATTCTTCGATCCATACCGTCCCTGGTATCGTGCTACCTCGCCGCCTCCCATACTGAAACCGACAAGTGCGACATTTTTGAGTTCGAGCTTGTTGAGAAGCTGGTGAAGATCCTCGCTGAAGATATCATAGTTGTAGCCGGACGTGGGCTTGCTGGACTGGCCGAAGCCACGGCGCGAGTAGGTGATTACTCGGTAGCCCGCGTCAAGGAGGGGCGGGAGCTGTCTCTCCCAGCTCGCACCACTCAACGGATACCCGTGAATCAGAACAACTGGTTTGCCTGATCCATGATCTTCATAATGGAGATCAATATTCCCAGAGTTCTCCTTCCCAACAGTAACAAAAGGCAAACTGAATCACCGCGGGGTCCGGCAAAAGGATATTTATGATTATTGCTTATCGAAAACCTGGAGTCGAAGAAAGGAAAACTGCCAAGGCGGAGTCTATTGAAGGCTCTTGCGGGTTTTCATCGATCGAAGGATTTCGCTAAAGATCTCAGTTGTGCCGTCTTTTCTCGCCTAGTTGAGAATCTTTCGCATGTTGACTCTAGTGTTTGCCAATATTGCTCGAATGTCATCTACGTCTTGCTGGATCGTGTGTCTGGTTCGAAACCGTCTCCTCGCCAGCTCGTACGCCTTGGACCTAGATATGCCGGGGTGCTGATCTCTGATGGAGTCGAGGGTGAGAGCCATGGCGGTAGAGCTCATCTCTAGGGCGAGGTTGACCTTGGCCTCTCGGCTTAGATATCGAAAGCTCTGGCGAGGATTCGACGATTTTCTCTGAGGGTTTCCGGTCACGTTATTCGTCACCAATCATTGAGTCCCGTGAGGAAGGGAGAACAATAACTGACTGGCATGAATTGTGGTGCACGGAAAAGCAGTCATAACTATAGGCGGTAGGCTCGTGCAGATGAGTCCATCATGGAAGATGTGAAAATAATTCTTTCAGCGTCTTGGATCGCCGTAACGTTGACCTATCTTCTGGGTGATGTGCTTCGAATCTACGCAGGCGACTTCAAACCAGGCGAAATGGCCGGCAGACCAGTATCCCAGAAGCTGTTGTTGGGAATTGCATTACTGATGACGGTTCCGATTGCCATGGTCTTTGTCTCCTTGACGTTGAGCTATCCGTTGAATCGCTGGGCAAACATCATCGCAGCCATAGTCTTCTTTGGTTTCAATCTCATTGGCCTGCCAACTTACCGTTCCGCCTATGACAGATTCCTCATGATTGTAGGACTCACGTTTAACGTACTGACCATTTGGTTTGCGTGGCAGTGGCAAGGCCAACGCGTGTGAAAGCGATTGTATGCACAAGATACGGGCCTCCAGAAGCTCTACAGCTCAGGGAAGTCGAGAAGCCCACTCCCAGAGACAATGAAGTGCTGATCCGAGTCTACGCGGCGACAGTAACAAAAGGGGACTGCGAACTTCGAAGCCTCAAGCTACCTCTGCTCTGGAAACTCCTTCTGCGAATAGGATTTGGGATCCGCGCGCCACGGAAGAAAATTCTGGGCCAGGAGCTAGCTGGGGAAATTGAATTAGTAGGCACGACTGTTACGCTGTTCAAGAAAGGAGAGCAGGTTTTCGCGAACACAGGGCTTCATCTCGGGGCTTACGCTGAGTACGACTGTCTGCCTGAGACAGGGCTGATCGCAACAAAACCGACCAACATGACATACGAAGAAGCCGCTGCAGTTCCCGTAGGCGGTCTTCACGCATTGCAATATCTAAGAAAAGCGAACATTCAGAGCGGACAGAAAATTCTGATCAATGGCGCAGGCGGGAGCATAGGCACTGTTGCGGTGCAGCTCGCCAAATACTACGGCGCGGAAGTAACAGGCGTAGACAGTGCGGAGAAATTGGACATGCTGCGTTCGATTGGCGCAGACCATGTGATTGATTACGCGCGTGAAGATTTCACTAAGAACGGGGAGAAGTATGATGTTATTTTTGACACGGTGGGAAAGAGTTCGTATTCGCGTAGCCTTAGATCCCTGAAGGAGAATGGATTCTACCTCTTGGGTAACCCTGTCCTGTTGCAGATGATTCGAGCGCCATGGACCTCAAGAAGGAGCAGTAGGAGGGTAGTTGGCAGAATGGAGCCATACAGGATTGAGGATCTGACTCTTCTCAGAGAGCTAATTGAAGCGGGACAGATAAGATCCTTAATAGACAGACGCTATCCACTAGAAGAAACTGCCGAGGCTCACAGGTACGTTGATACAGGACAGAAAACAGGAAACGTGGTCATCACTGTCTGATCTGATAAGAAACTAGTGAGGACTTGTGGCTCAGGTAAGGAGTCTTGGTAATGCTGTCCAGTACAAGTCGTTCTGAAGTTGGTACAGAATGTTCTAAAAGGTAGAATTATGGTTTAGACCAAGACATAGGGGAAGTGTGAGACTCTCAAAGCCATCTATCGTAATGTGGAGACTAATTCTCGGCGTCTACCTACTTTTATTCGTGCTACTGGTCTATGTCTCGGTCCCCGCTCTTTCTTTTGTCCCCTTTGGACTGAGTCTGCGATCTCCAACCATCGCCGTTGAAATATTGCTCCTGCTATTCGGTCTAACCATCGTTGCGTTAGCAAGGCTGGAGCCGAAGAGGATCTGGACAGTTCTCCTATCACTAGGGTTCGTCTCAACAATAGTCTCAGGGATTCACGTAGTGGCGAACAGCCTGTCGCCAAATGTCTGCGGTATCCTCTTCCACAACTACGGCTTCCCATTTCCTTGGTATAGTGTCACTAGCTTCTACCAGCCGGTGGGCCTCTTCTGTCCTCTTCCCGCATTTGTTACGCCGACCAGGGTTGACTCGATCTCGTTCATATTCGACATGATCTCCTATGTTGGATCATACTTTGCAGCCCTAGAAATGATTCGCGCTATCGGATCTCTAACCCGGAAGGCCTCCACGAGGAACCACGTACCTTCTATGGGTGCTGAACAGGATCGTTCAACACAGCTGGGGTCCGGCTAAAGCGATGAAAAGTCTTGGCGAACGGATCTCCATCTTCGAAGCCTCGGATCGAGGATTCTCGACCTCCAAAACTATACTGGTCCAAACTGATCCAGCCAGTTCTCTCTCCCTCACTCTTGGGAGACTCCAAGCTCAAATATCCTCCAGACTTCGGAGGTGGTTATGGTCGGCTGGGGTTTTGCGTTCGGCAGAGGATTCGTCGTCCTCCTCTGGAGCATTGTCTGGGCCATCGTCGCCGGAATAGTCGGCGTACTAGTTATCGGCGGGTCTCTTGCTAGCCTGGTCTCTAACCCGACTGCTGTGGCTTCGAACCCTACCGGACTCGTCACAGGATTCCTAGCGGCGTCGTTTCTAGGAATCTTCCTCATCATCTTTATCGCAGTCATTGGACTCTACGCGACCATTGTCAAAGTGGCCGTGGATGGAGCGCTCTCGCAGCTGGAAAAATCGGGACAGTACAGTAGAGGATCATATTCGACGGGATCCCAGTCGATGGGTTCACAGCCTACACTAGTGGCTCCGGCAATGAGAAAATTCTGCGCGAACTGTGGCAACGCGCTCCCTGGCGGGATGGCGAAGTGTTCCAACTGCGGCGCGACTCTCTGATCTGGAAGAGAACTAATTCCTTTCTTTCTCTTGTCTGGGATGTGTACCCCTACCCCCCCCCGTGAAGGGATTTCACGAAGGAAGTTTCACTTTCCTAGGGGAAACTGATCGTTTTGTGCATGTTTGAGCCGGGTTTTTGACCGGATCAGGTCTTAGGATGATACGGTCTCGTCATCGATCGTCGTCTAGTTTTCTCACAAACACCCAAGGCTGAGCGCGAGACAAGAACGGTAACACCAGATTGAAGCATCAAAACATGGAAAAATCTGGACTGGAAAGGATTGAGCGAGATCGTCCGCGACCTAGTCCGTCAGATGCTCAGACTGCATTTCGACGACGCCACCATAGTCTTCCACGTCAAATCCGCCAAGATCCGCAACGCTCAGAAGATCCTTGACAGCGTCCTAGCAGAGGCCAAACAAGAAGCAATAGCCCGACTATCCTCCAGAAACCGATACGTCGACTAGTCCAATCCCCATTGTTTGATACGTCTCCGCTGATGGATAGATTTGAATCTCGGATTGAACCACTATTCTTCAATCGTGAATGTTCTTCATGAGTGGCAATTCAAGACTTGCCCTTGCGGGAATCGGAGCGTGCGTTCTGGGCTTGGTCATGTCTGTCGGGGCTTTTGCTGGATTCTATCCTCATCAGATGGGATCAAACTTCCCCAACGGTGGAGCGATCATCCTGTTTCTGGCTCTGTTCTTTACGGGAGAGCTCATCGGCCTCTTCGGACTTGATTCTCATCTACCTGGGGCTCTACCGGCGGCAGCGCCGAAGAAGCTCTGAAGACTAGTCTGGGACCCGCGGGCAGGAACTTGCACAAGAGCATTGTTCCGGTCAGGAAGACCCCATGGTCTCGTGAACGACTTCCCTTGACCCTAGTCGGGAGAGTTGGTTGACTGGTTCTGCGACTTGACTATGTCACAATAGACAGTTTCGGAACCCCAAGCGCACGAAACCCATTTACGATGTCTACGTGTTTCTACTTCGATCTCGCATAGCGCGATTGTCTTGCCCAATTTTCGGACCTTTCCGCGTGCGCGAATAGCTTGGCCCACTGCGGGCCGGATGAAGCTCAGTTTAAACTCGACCGCAAGTACCCTGGAGCCAGGCGGCAGAAGGGATAGGGTCGCGTAGCCCGCCGCGTTATCGGCGAGTGTGGCCATGACGCCTGCGTGGACAAATCCATCTTGCTGGCTTAGTTCGGGACGGTTGCTAGCTGAGATTTCAACCAAGCCCTTCTCCAGACGAGAGATACGTGCATGGAGTAGTCTCATGAATCCCTGCTTTCGAAAGCTGACCCTGACATGTTGCAAATGGCTCAATGAACAAATTCCAACTTGATTCTGTCAGGGTCCTCGAAATAGACCGCGTAGTAGCCCTTCCGATACTCAGGATATTCCTTCGGCCCACCATAGAGCACCTTGATGCTCCTCGGAACAAGAAACTCGCTGTGAAATCTGTCCACATCTGCTTTCGATTTCGCCTGGAAGGCAACGTGGTTCAATCCCACATGTCCCCGATGGAATCCTGAATCTTTGTAGCGTGCCAAGTAGGTCACGAAAATCTCGGCTTCGCCATTGCCCCATCCAGCAAACTCCTTTCCGCCCACGATTTGCTCGTAGCCCAGCCATTCCAGAAAATCTTGGTAGAAAGCCTTCGACCTTTCGAAGTTTGAGACGTTGATCTCGACATGTCGAATATTGCCCCACTTCGACACCATGGACTAGTCGTCACCTATCAAGCGGAAGTAAGAGAGTCTCAATCAGGTTTATTGTTGATGCCAGGGCAACTTCGGATCCCTCGACGTGTTTTGCTGCTTCAGCGGAATGGGGTCCATCCCTCCAGTACTCTATCCACGTCGAGGAATCAATCAAAACGGTCATGTTTTTCCCGGATGAACGGTTTGAGCTTCGGCAGACTACCCCTCTCCGACCCTTGCGGGGTCTTAACGGAGTTGTCGTGCAGCCGAACCGCTCGGTTGCCTTTCCTTTGGGTCTGGGCTAGTCGAATTATTTCTCTGAAGATCTCTATCGTGCCCTCTTCTCTCGCCCGGTCTATGATCTTCCGCTTGTTGACTCTGGTGTTTGCGAGTATTGCTCTAATGTCCTCCCAACGCTTCTCGCTACTCTCTCCTCGATGTCCCGCCCGGAACCGCTTTCTCGCAACTTCCAATAATCTGGTCGTGGAGATGTGCGGGTTCTGATTCTTGATTGACTCCAATGTTATGTTGGCGACAGTGCTGGACATTTCTAGGGCGAGGTTGACGCGCCGCTCAGGGCTCATTCTTCTAAATCGGATGATCTCCCGAGACAGTGGTGTCTTGTAAATGACGCTCTTCACCTTCTTAGGTGGCTGGGATTTGGCATCGCTATCTGTCTTGTCATAACCTGTTGAGAACGTGAAAACCTAGGGCTCCAAAGTGCGCGTCGTAGGAGAATATGTCAGAGATGAAGTGCTTCTTCGCTAAGAACGCGATCGTGGAATCGGTAAAACTGAGTGCCACGTCCGATCTCTGCTTGTAGAGATCCCATGACCCTAACAGCGCCCCATCGTCTGTCTTGAGGAGGACTATTGTTTTCGAAGTGAGGATGTCTGTTCCGAGCTGCACGGAGAGCTTGTGGTTACGTGTCCTTGCCCTCAACAAGGTGATGGCCTCGTCCAGGACGTAGTCTGAAGTGTAGAGACTCCGGTACGGTGTGTCTCGTTTCGCGATCTTCCGGAAGGTCTCTACTGCAGACGGATGGTCTTTGTCGCGCTTGTTGTAAAGCGCTGAGAACGGTCCTGTGTCGATGAATAGCCTCAGCCAGAGGTCACTTGTAGAGCGTCTCGTCTACTTCTTTCGACGCGTTTTCGGTCCCCTTGCCCCAGTCCCTCGCCTTTCGCCTGCCCAACGCGATGTCGAAAATGGGATCGTTGGGATCTATTCCAGATTCTTCATGGACCCACAATCGCGCCGCCTGCCTCAGAGCTTCCTTAATGGTCAATCCCTTCTTTTCAGCCGTCTTAGCAAGCGTCTGATACTCTGCTGGCTCCAGCTCTGTCTGGGCAACCTTGCGTTCCATGTTCCTCGCATTTAACAGAGCATGTAACTTACATGTAAGGCTTCCGAAAAGATGAGGGGCAGGCCTCAATACGCTCCGAACCCAAGCGAACGAGCTGATGGTTTAGGAGAAGGCTGACGACCTCTTCCATCACTGACCAGTTCTTCACTGCGGGTCTCACAGCCTCCATGGCTCCGTAAATGGAGTGTTGTTGCTCTTAGTCTGATGAGATGGCTGACAATGAACGGATTGGATCAACGAAACCAGTTTCGTTGTCGTGTCTGAGCAATAGCCGAAAGACAGCTGAAGGGAGCAGATGTCGGGTCAGCGGAGCGACTAGGGCGAACGCCTACGCACGACCCCTCACGAATGGAACAGGAACTAGCAATCAAACTGAGCTGCACTAGAATAGTTTGCCTCGGATCTAGGGAACGAATTTTTGCCTTCGCGTGGTCTTCAATCATACACTCGCTTTCTGAGATCGACATCGTAGAAGATTATTCTTCCCGCTCCACTGTCAATCTTGTACAGGATTCTATACGTGCCAACGCGATCTTTCCAGAAGCCCTCAAGGCCTCCCTTGAGCCTCAGACCCAAGTACGGATTCGTCGCGAGCTCTTGGATCCTCTGCTTGACTCGTTGCCTGACGTTGCCAGGGAGCTTCTTGAACCGTTTCAGAAAGGTGTTTAGGAAGACTGCCTCGTATCTCAACTGAGGATCCTGTTGATATCCTCTCGGCTGGACGCTATCTTGTATTGGCGTTTCTTGAGTTCCTTGTCCCCAATCTTGAGCCTCTTGACGGTCTTCTTGTCCAGCTGAACCTCCAGGGTCTCAGCGACCTCTTGGAACCTTAGAGATGACTCTAGCAGGTCCTCAACGAGCTCCTTTGGCAGTTGTATCGAATCGGCTCTGCGCGCCATCTGTTCCAGCCCAAAGATCGAGCGCCGCATATTAAAAAGGTCCGATTCGCTTCAATGCTCCCAGACTCCAAAGAATTCGCCTTGATGCTCCCATCCCTTACGATCAGGATTCCAGACCCCATTTGCTATGGTCCTCTTTCTTCGCTCAAAAAAGCCATCCGTTGACGGGGGAGGAGGAACGACGTGGCCGTTCCAGACCCAGCCGGTGCCTTCACGATACACGCCTTTTACGATTGTCTCCAGATGGATTCTTCCTTCCTCCACCTTCTCTGGATCGTCTGATCCATGTTTCGCTTCCCGCACAAGCTCGAAAAGGTTCAGCAGGTTTCTCGCGAAATCCATATCGGCTGCATGTAGTCTCTTCCGAAACTCTCGGACATCTCTCATACTCTCGGAGTTGAGCAACTGAGTCTCTTTCTGCGGTTGGGACACTGCTTTGGATGTCCCGTGTCGACTGGTGGCTCGTGGGCTCACAAGGCCGAGGAGCAAGTACAATAGAAACGGGGTTCCGCGCCTAATCGTCGAAAGCTGCATGACTGAATGTCATATGGCGAGTGCTCTTGGTCCCGAGAGTCGACCGACAGTAAACCAGCGGGCGAAACAAGATGTTGACAAGGACGTCCGGTGTAGGGGCTGAATCTGGACCGGATCCGTCGGACCGCGGGAAGGCTCCAGCAGTTTCGTTGTCGTGTCTGAGCAATAGCCGAAAGACAGCTCAACCCTACAGATGTCGAGTCAGCGGAGCGACTGGCGCGAACGATTACACGCCAACCTCTCGCGAATGGAAAAAGACCTTGCAATCAAACTACAAGACAAGCAAATAAGATACTTCACACAAGTCCGGACGCTTCAAACGGCTAACGTGCGAGAGCCTTGGAGATTCTCTGCAATTCAGCTAATTCTAGGGGCTCGGCGATTTCTGCCATAAGGGTCCAGTCAATATTTCCGCCTCGATGGGTCAGCAGTTGTTTTAGGTCAGCAATATCTGTGGTGCGTCCTGCTCTATGCTTGGCAAGCATTAGCCCTTCCAGACATATCACTCTAATCTCCTTGTTCTTACCCAGCCTTACTTGAACCGCGTGATCCAGAATCCAGGTTACGGGTATTCTTCCAACATCTCTCGTGTAGAAATCGACCTTGATTCCGCGGGGACTGAGCCAGGATCCTCCTTTGGATTCTGACCATATTGTGTATCCTAAACGAACTAGTTTTTGCTCATCTAACGGTGCGGCTATAGCCAAGTCAATGTCTTTTGTTGTTCGATAATTGCAGTAGTGGTTTACGGCGAGCGCGCCGACAAAGACCACTCTGCCTAGCTCATCAGTTATCTTGATCGCTTCTTGTTCTAGATTGGGCGCCAAGCTCCTCTCTGACCTTCAGCACGTCTTCCGTCTTGAACGTTCCTCGTATGTTGGGGTCCAGGTCTTCATTGTGAAGGATCTCAATTGCAATGGCGTCGAGTAAACTTCTTCCTCCATAAGCTATACAATCGAGGTAGACCCGCTGAATTTCGCTTCCGAACTCTCCTATCCGTGGGATGATGACTACTCTACCTTTCGTTCCTTCAGAGAATTTGCACTCCTTCAGCATGTTGGCTGCCTGGTCATGGTTGTCAACGTAGATAGAGAATAGGTGCGGAGACTGGAGCTTCGTAATTTCGTAAGCGCGATAGTCTAATGTTACGATGCCCTTCAATATTTGTCGCGCGAGTCTTACATCGTTCTCATTGTAGGACAAGCCGAAGAATCGTCCCTGCTTTAGGGCCTGCAATGAAGGAAGGAGATTCTGCCATAGATTGAATGGTTGAAATAGACTCGAACGAAGCGTGAAGTATCCTTCTCTAACATGCTCTGCAAATCCTGCTTCTCGGAGTCTGCTCAATATCCTATACGCCGTGGCTCGAGATCCAGTTGTCTTGCTGAGGTCGTTCACGTGGTAGACTGGCCTTTCTCCTATCGTCTGCGCTATCGCTAGTTCTGGCTTCAGCATCATAGATGATCATTTGCTTTGGTAGATATATAAAGGCGTCTCAACCATGAGATGTACATATCTGGCAACAAACAATGTGTCTTGGCTAGAAGGGTTTGAAATCAGTTGATGGTTCTATCCGAGAAACGTCCGGCTAGGCTGTCTGCCATTCCTGGTTTATCAGTAGCCGAAGGCAGAGGAGCAGATTCGTTCTTGTGTCTGAGCAATAGCCGAAAGACAGCTGAAAGAAACAGATGTCGGGTCAGCGGAGCGACTGGCGCGAACCACTACTCGCCAAAATCCTCACAAATGGAACGGGAACTAGCAATCAAACTGCAAGAAAACTAATGATTGAATTAGAGAGTGGAGGATGAAGAAATTGGGGGGGGGGATTGATGCCCACTCTGATTTGAGTATCAGTAGGTTATGGTTCCGGTTGTGGTTGCTGTGAAGGTTCCCGAAGTCGATGAAGTTTCAACGGCAGTAATATCGACAGAGCCTGTTCCTGAGGCGAGCTCAAAGCGGCCGGTTCCGCCTGTAATGGTCCAGGGGCCGGTAAGGGTGAAAGTGGTTGGGGAAGTTGGACATATGACTTCATTTGCGGTGCTGAACACTTTGTCACCGTTTGCTGCTGTGAAAGTATCCTGTTCGGTTGCGGTAAGTCCGCCCTCGCATGATGCTGAGCCGGTAACGGTGCTTAAGGCCATAAGGTTGGTCTCTCCTAGATGCTCCAGATGGCCCGTGCCGGTTATCGTGGCCGTGGTCTGCGAGGCTACCGTGAAGGAGCCCGAGAAACTCCCGTTGAAGGGTGTTGAATGGGAGGCGAACACTACCGGAAACCCGGCGAGTACCATGACAGCGAGGAGAATGGGTATCAGGACCAGTTTTTTCATTCCGATGTAAACACCTCCGTCACAGTCCATCCCTACTGGTAGACCCAGCAGTTTTTCGGGTCTGAGTAAGCGAAGCATTCTATTACATATCTGCGATTTCGTCACAGATCCAATGTAGACCCATAGCGGCTGCGTCGAACACAATGGGTCATCGCCAAACGCAAAATCGGCTGTTCCCTCCCGCAGGCTATTTCAGAGTTGTGCTATCTGAGGAATGAAAAAGATGTCGGAAGTGCTTTGTATAACAGAAGTTGAGACCATCTGGCGCATTGGCGCATCAAAACTAAAGATTCTCCCGAACATGTTCGCGAGGAGAAACCGCTGGTTGGACTAGGGTTCCTAGCGCCCAAGAAGAACCCAGACACGTATGTCTTCGCGAGCTCAAACTGCCCTCACCCAAAAACAGCAGAAGCACACCAAGAAATCGTCTGCCGAGGCTTCCACGAACGACTCACCAAAAAATACCTCATCACGACACACGTGAAACGGGAAACATGAATCGTCGACGGCGACCCCTTCTGCACCCGCACGACCCCAAAACAATAGCCAGATTCAAACTGGGCCGACAAGGACGGCGGGGTCTATCGATCACCCAATCTATGACGGTCAGAGCAAGAGGGATCCTTAGGCGACACGACAGGGTTGAAAGTCCTCTACGGGCTGATTATTTGTGAGACTCGATGGCGTAAACGTTTCCTTCAGGATCGCGGCCATCAACAACATGCACCCCGGGCGCCGGAGACCTGACTTCTCCGACTTGGACTCCTCTCGCGAGAAGCTTGTTCCTCGCAGCTTGAATGTCGTCTGCCTGGAAGACTATTCTGTGGGAGGGTGTTTCACCTTGCTTGATCCTGCCTCCATCGTGAAGCGCCAGAACGCATCTTCCGGTGTCGAAAGTGACCCAGCCTTCATTTGAATAATCTACTACTCCTTCGGGATAAGTGACCTTGAGTCCAAGCTTGTCTCTGTAGAACGCGACTTGAATGTTCATGTCCTTCACGTGTAATATGACTTCCATTAGCCCGGTCAGTAAGCCAACGACCTCTTCTTCTACAAGGGCCATGGTTTCCACTCGTCGCATATCCTGCCAACGTAATAAGAGTAACTGGATTATAGGCGAACGATCAGTCGCTAAGTTACGCTAGACGTATCGAGATCATTTACGATTTTTTTCTTAAGCCATTCTCCAAAGTCTAATACTTTCCTGTGCTCAAGATGAGCCTTCAGGTTTTCAAGAGCCCAATTCCACCCCGATGTTTTCGACGCGTATTCTTCGAAATCCTCTCTTTTCTTGAACCCTGAATGGATCAGCGTCACGACAGTCCGGCGCCTGACCTTTTTCAATAGAATCTCTACAATGCTATCGGTACCATAACTTGGGTTATCCCAAGTGAAGCGTAACCTTTCGTTGGGAATGATGTCAATGAATCTTCCTTTGTCTCCGTCTCGGTTGCTGTAATTCCCTCCCACTCTAAGGTTGACCTTCGCGTCCTGAGTGAACCACGCATTGAGTTGATCCGGTTCTGTCAAGGCTCTAAAGATTCTGTTGGGCGTTGGAGACATAGCAATCTCCTTAATGACCGTCCAGCCGCTCACAAGCGATCTAACAGACAAAGCAATGAGGGCGAAATACTATCATCGCAAATATGCATTTCGATGTTCAAGATCTGCAACATGGATGGAAGCGATGCTCTGCCTAATGATATCCTCGGTAGAACCACAGTTTTCGCAAGACCAGAGTCCTCATGACGCCAATCTCTTCTCGATTTTCTGGGCCAGTCTTTCATAGGCCTGTCCAGCCCAGATCCCTCGTCGATTGTCATGTACCAATACCGTTAGTGCTACGCTTGACGGCAGATAAGTAACTTCTACAGTTCCCATTCCTTTCCTGAGCCCTGTGATATGCCAGTGCAAATTCTCTCGCCCAAGCGCTCATCAATTCTTCCAAGTCGAGCCGAGTGATGCGAGGAGGAAGAACAATCTCACGCTTCCGCACGAACCATGATGCGTAGCTGCATGTATTTATCGAAAGGCCAGCCAGCAAGTATTCGTTCATGCAGGTCTCTGACGCAAAGTGAAATTGTGTCGGGGCTTTTGCCAAATCATTATAGATCTCCAGCTGGGTTCAGCTATCACATTTCGCAGTATCCCTCAACGCATGCTCGATTTTCATCGTGTGTCCTAAGATCGATACCATGGTCCACGGCGGCTTTTAGTCCGAGTAGGACAGTCACCCATCCTCCGATGTGTTCGAGTCGGTGGGGTTCTTTGGGAAAGTTTTCTTCTACGAGGATAAGGTCTGTTCCGCCCCTACTATAATCCAGAAGTTCGAGGGCGACTGCGGTATTGCCCCAATAGTGGAAGGAGAACCTTCTGGGAGAAGGAGCTAACCACTGATCCCGTTGTCATCTGGCTGAGGAGGTTACAGTGTGCCGCAGGCTGTTAAATACCAAATGAGTGCTAACATGGCCTGCAGGTTATTTGATGCAAGCTGAAATCGAACAGCCCACCAAGAAACAAAAAGTGGGAAGAGCAGCAAGACTATACGAGTTCGGACAGCCACTAAAGGTTGAGGATGTCCCAATACCAGAACTTGGAAAGAACGACGCTCTGCTCAGAGTCCGAGCCGCAGGAATATGCCACACCGACATACACCTCAGCAACGGCCTAGTCCCGCTAAAGATGCCTGTCACTCTGGGCCATGAGATTGCGGGCGATGTGGAAGCGGCCGGCCCTGAAGTCCAAGATTTCAGGAAGGGAGACCGGGCAGTGGTCCACTTCTGGAGCCCATGCGGCAACTGCCGCTACTGCCTAGAGGGCAGGGGAATGCTCTGCGAGAACCTCTTCACACGCCCTGCCTACGGCTCCGCCACAGACGGGGGCTACGCGCAATACTGCCGCGTCGACGCCGACCGGCTAGTAAGAGTACCTAGCGAAGTCTCTCTGGAGTTCGCAGCCACACTCGGCTGCGCTGGCACAACAGCCTACCACGCAGTCAAGAACACCGGCCAGGTGAAACTGGCTGAAAACGTAGGAGTCTACGGAATCGGCGGCGTCGGCTTCTACACATTACAGCTGGCCAAGAACAGCGGCGCAAAGGTCATCGCTGTGGGACGCAACCCCGACAAACTGGACATGGCCGAGAAACTAGGCGCAGACCACGTCATCAACTCGACAACCGAGAAAGTAGGCGACGAGGTGCGCAAAGCCACCAATGGTAAGGGAGTAGATGTCATGTTCGACCTCGTCGCGAACGATGAATCAGTAAAGAACTCCACAGCCAGCCTAGCAAACGGCGGTAGACTCATCCTCCTTGGAATCTCGACGAAACCTCTACCAGCAGACCCAATGCAATTCCAGCTCAGAGAACTTTCGATAAAAGGAAGCTTCATGGGCACAAAGAACGAACTCGAAGCAGTCGTCGACCTCGCCAAGGCCGGAAAGATAGAATCAGTCGTAACCAAAAGATACACACTTGATGAGGTAAACCAGGGAATTGAAGCGCTTGGAAGGGGAGAAATCCTCGGAAGAGCTTACGTATCGCCGTAGAGTTCACAGGAAACGAGACTGCTAAGAATGGCCCAGCAGTCTGTAGTCTACTTTAAACGGGTCGAGTAGGAACGTTAGATAGTCAGGCCGAAGACCAACTTCGTATTGTATGAAATACGGGCTCTCTGTCTCTGTTTAGGTATTCCAAAGCCATATAACATCACGAGCCAAGCTGAACTGGAGAAGATCCGTGCAAACGACTGTTCCAGAGAGGAAGTCTCAAGCCGAAGATTCTGCGTTCTTCAGGAGACTCTTCGACGACATGGTCAACGCCTGGCTCGCACAGGATCCTAGTAAAGCGGCCCCCCTCTATTCGCAGGAGCCCAGCTTGAACTTCTTTGATTTCGCACCACTGAAGTTCACGGGATGGAAAGAGTACGCCGAGGGAGTCCAGAGAATGTTCTTCGACAACATGCCACCGAACAGTTCAGGCTTCCAGCTCTCCAACGATTTCCAGGTGAAGCGGTTCGGAAACGGAGCGGTTACAAACGCCACCTTCCACTTCTGGGCAAAGATGAAAGATGGATCAAAGCTCGAGAACGACGGACGAGTCACGACGGTCTGGGAAAAGTCAGGCGACAAGTGGCATATCGTCCACGACCACTGGTCGTTTCCATTCTCACCGAAATAGCTCGAAACCGAAACTAGAACTCTCCCTCCTTTTTCTCGTCTCTAGATAGGGCCTAGACCCGACCCAGCCTAGGTAAATTTGCAGACTCGAGATCAGCATTGATAAATGTCGGTTTCGTGAGTCTTCCTCGGAAGAGGAAGCTCGATGGTCGCGACGATGGAAACCGAAAAACCGGCGTTGAGAGTGAGCCATATCTGGCTCTACGTCAAGGATGTCCAGACATCAATTCCATTCTATCGTGACACTCTGGGTCTCAAGGTAGTTGAAACATTTCCTGATGGCGCTCTTCTAAATGCTGGAGGAATACTCCTTGGAATCCATCGGGAAGAAGGAGATAGAAAGAGCCAGCCGAATGGAAGCTCGATCATTCTTCATACCCAACACATCGAGAAATCATTTGATATGCTCAGAGAAAGAGGTGTCCAGTTTCTGGGAAAGATCGAAAGTGAACCTTATGGACGGATAGCGACGTTCAAAGACCCCTGACGGATTCGTCCTGGAACTCTGGCAGCCCTCATGACAATAACCCTTTGAGCTTAGACAATCGGACACCGACCAAAATCATCGATGCGATAATGGCAAGAGCGAGCACCTCGCCACCAGCGCTAGGAGGGAGCGTCCGTCTCTCACTGGCACCTCGCTGAGCAATATCCGTCTCGGAGAATCTTCGTCAGTGGTGTAGTTTTTCCCCGTTCTACGCGCTGAGTACTCGATAATCATTCGGCAATGGTTAACTACCCATCACACGAAGCCGAGAGCTGTGAATTTGTACAAATGACCGATATCCCGATAGCTAGGAAAGCCATTCAGGAATGTCTGCAGGTCAAGGAAGACGAACAGGTACTGATCCAGACCTGGGATCATACTATGGACATAGCCGACTCACTCACACTGGAAGTCGCCAAGGCAGGAGCTGTACCGTATGTGAATCTCAACACACAGAACTCTCTCCTGGATTATGTCACTAAGGTTCCCGAAAAATACTACCTGAAGAGCCAACGGGCCATGCTGTCGATGCTCGACGAGGTTGATGCGCAAGCCGTGCTGTACGGACCCAGAGACCCGAAGGTTCTGACGATGGCTCCAGGAGAACGCTACCAGAAGGCATTCGAGTCACAGAAGCCGTTGATGGAAAAGTCGAGGGAGCGGAAGATTCGGACTGTGAACCTTCCCGTTGGCTACTTCACTCCCGAACGCGCGATGACCTACGGTTTCGAGCTGTCCAAGTGGCGCAGCAACCATGATCGGGCAGTGGATGTTGACATGCAGAAGATGAAGGCCGTCGGCAACAAACTATCCTCCAAGCTTCATAACGCAAGCAAAGTCCACGTCAGCCATAGCAACGGCACGAACTTGACGTTCGCCATCCATGATCGCCCTATCTACGTACGTGACGGAATAATCGACTCGGAGGATATTTCGCGGGGGGACTTTACCGAGTCTCTGCCGTCCGGGAGCGTTCTAGTGGCCCCGGTCGAATCTAGCGTCGAGGGGACCGTCATATTCGATACTCCGCAGGCTCTGATGGGGAAGATGCTAAAGGGTCTCAAGTTGAACTTTCAGAACGGGAAACTAGCATCGTTCGATGCAAAGGAAAATCTCGACTCGTTCGCCACCATGTACCGTGGCGCAAGCGGCGACAAGGACCGCCTTGCCTCGTTTTCCATCGGGATAAATCCAAACGCTCAATTCATCGGCATGATCGGGGCTGACGACCTCGCCCTCGGAGGCATTACCATCGGCATCGGGGGTAACAAAGACGTTGGAGGAAAGAACGACGCGGCCTTTGGGTACGCTCAGACCCTCAGCAAAGCCACCGTCGAGGTTGACGGAAGACCGCTAGTCAAGGAAGGCAAGGTCCAAGTCTAGCGACCAAAACTTCCAAGACACGTGCATCTTCACAGGCTCAAACTGCTGCTTCAAGACGGCAGAAGCTCACCAAGAGATCGGATGCCAAGGCTCTCCTGAAGAACTCATCAATTCAGCATCTCAGCTCCGTTTCCAATGTCATCTGATTTCGTGAGCTTGCTAGTAGAGTACCGATGGAAGATAGGCTTCTCGGGGCTCGTTGTAGAGTCCGATGGTCATCAGTGTCATTTGCTGGTTGATTCTGAGTCCATGATCTAGCAACCACCTTACAAGTCCGTAATTTCTGCTTGGAACTAGGATGCCAGGATAGCCGAATGAATCCGCGTTCGAGATGAGGGCCATAATGTCTTCGTTGGATTCTCCGACCGAATGTCCGAACCAGCGAAGTCCCGTCGAGTAACCTGTGATTCTGTCAGCGTTTCTAACGACCGCCGCATTTCCACTCTTGACAGCCTCTGATAATTCGCCGCCGCGGGGGTGTCCATGTATCCTCGCGCATAGGACGTTGCATTCTCGCAAGTCAGATTCCGTTGCCTTTCCTACTGTCCGGTCCCGAATCTTGTTTCTGATCGATGGGGCCCACTGGAAATTGGACAAGGTTTCTCTCGTCTCGAATCCAAGTTTGGTGTACAACGAGAGTGATCTCATATGATAAGCGGCCTGGACTAGCCTTATCCCTGGGGCACCTTTCGCTTCTGATCGACGCATTACATTCAGCATCAGTTCCCTTCCAATGTTCTTGTTCTGGACCGTCGGGTCAACCGTTATCGGGCCTACTCCAGTCACCGGGTTCCATTCATGGAGAAAATTACTTCCCACCAGCTTACCGCGATCTTCGGCGACGACGGAGTAGAAGAATTCCGGATGGGAAAGTAAATATTGGATTACTTCATTCGCGACTTCTAAGGTCGGAAAATCACAGGGAAATCCGTGCTTGCTGGAGATTGAATCAAATGCTGCGTAGCAGATTCTGCCTAGTTCTGCAGCATCTTCCGGTCGACCAGGACGAAACGTGAGCTGTGAAGAAACGGGCTCTTGCACTTGCAAACGTCCGAAAAAGAGAGAAACGAGCCTAACTTTAATGATTTCTGATTTACTAAGTCAAGTCAGTCGCGTCCCGATCAATTAAGGCCTGCTAATCATTGCATCAAAGCTAAGGTGTTCAATTTCGCGAGCTAAAGACTGATGACCAACGTCAGGAGGACGGCGGTCGCGATTTATTCGTCGGCGGGTTGAACGGTAGCTACCGCAATGGATCCTGTACAAGTTATGGCCAGGTTTGTAATGTAGAGTTGGCCTCCGTGGAATGCAAGGTTGGACGGATTGTTTGTTGCTCATGGGTTGTGTCAATAGATAATTTCTGTGTGGAGCCATTGCTTGTGATTGTGTAGATTGAGTTAGTGAATGGCGAAGTGACGTACAAGAGACCCTGCTGGTCGAACGCTATACCGTCTGGCCCCGGAATGCTGGCAAATTTCGTCATATCGCCAGCCTTCCCGTCCTCTCCAACCGTGATCTTGACGACGATGTCTTGGCCGACGTTCGTGACGAAGAGGGCTGTCTGTTCCTCATTGAGAACCAGATCGTTCGATCCTAGAGTTAGGCCTGTGCCTGGTACAGGAGCCGGAGCGAGTAATCCGCCCGACGCGAAGGTTGACGCTGTGCCGTTGGGTGTGATCTTAGAAACACTGCCTGCTAATAGATCCGTAACGAAGAGGTCTCCATGCTCACCGACAACGATACCATTTGGTGGTCAGTTTCCTCCAAAATCATCCGCCGTATGTCGCCCAATTCTTCACGATCCACCGCACGTTCAATCATGAATTTGAACTCGTCAAAAGCGTTCTTGGACAATCTGTCACGCCCTTTTCCGGCCCGCTTCGCTCAGGTGAACAGATATCAATTCTGATTCATCACGCCAATCAGGACCGAAGTCCTTTCCCTTAACGAGAAAGGAACGTCGATCGTCTCCAGCGTCCCCTATCTGAAGAATATCCAACTTTCCATAAACCGGATCCATTACGAATCCAAGATCAATGGATAGTCGTTGCCTAATGTTGACGGTCTCCTGTCTCTTTCTTTGTCCAGGCAACTTCCGACATCCTCCGTCTACGTTTCACGCATATAGTGTTTTTCTGGATTTCTATTATCAGCAATACGATTATGAGTGACGCTGAGGCTGGAGCCTCTGGGTTTCATGACGGAAGCTTTCATTCGAGTTTATGTTACGCTAAGATCTTGGGCGGGATAAGCCAACACCTGGAATTCGTTCGTTGCATATTTCTCCGAAGATGCGGGACTACGCGGTTTTTCTCCCGTGGACGCTGATCAGACGGACGAGGCCGAATTCAAAGCAATTGCTTTCGCGATCAAGGACTTGAAAGAGAAACTACCCGCGTTTACAATATTGTGTGATAATGAATCAGTAGTCAGTCAGATCAGTCGGGCGCTGGTCTGGCACAGCTCAAGACCGGTACTTTCTGAGATCCTTGCCGAGAAGAGAAGTAACCCGGGAATAAGTGTAGAGTTTTTTGGCAAGAATCCCGCTCACTCATTCTTGAATCAGGAAATTGCTAAGCTTCAAGACTAGTGTAGGACAGGGCAAGCGTGAGTGATAATTTGGCCCAACCTGGGTGATCCGTTTCAGTCAATAACGAATCGTCTAACTCGCTACGTCCTTCCAAGGCCGTTCAAGATTTCCTGGTATAGCTGGTCTCTCTTCTTGTCGGAGTAGCTGTCATAGCATAGCTCCAAGATTCTATATCCTCGCTTCCGTAAAAGGGTCCGTAGTTCTTCGTCCTTTATCGTCTGGCTCGTCTTGAGGTGGACCCGGCCGTCAACGAATACGATCAACGGTCGGGGCTCCAGTGGGAAATAGAAGTCTGCCGTTGTTACAGGGATCTCGACTTGTGTTAGGTAGTTTATTCGATCATGTTCTAGGTTGATTGCTAGTTCTTGTTCCATTCGTGAGGGGTTGGCGTGTAGTCGTTCGCGCCAGTTGCTCCGCTGACCCGACATCTGTAGGGTTGAGCTATCTTTCAGCTATTGCTCAGACACGAGAACGAAACTGCTTATCAGTACACCCGAGGGTTATGGACTGAGAAGACTGAAAGACCTTGTCGATGGATGCTCAAAGTGGCCGCTTGGTGCAAGCGTATGTTGACGGGGCATGCCTTCCGAAGAATCCTGGTGGAATACCTGTTTGGGGTTTCCTGATCCTCAGGGACAATGCTCCGATAGATACTAAGGGCGGTCTTGCGGGGGAAGAATCTTCGCCACAAGCAACAAACAACGTCGCAGAATACGAGGCATTCATCAACGCCTTGAAAGAGATCAAGCACCTCGGTTGGGATCGAGACAAGGTCGTTGTCTACACAGACAGCCTAATTCTCCACAACCAACTGAAAGACGAGTGGAAAGTTGGTCCTGAACTGCTCCCGTGGTACAAGAAAGCGAAGGTGCAAATGAACGGTTTTCCGCTCATTGAGGTGAGGAAGATTTCAAGAAACCAGAACCGAGTGGCTCATCGAGCCGCCAAAGCAGCGTACTATGAAGTACGTTTGGCGCAATTGAAGAAAAGATAGAGATTACCTATGGGATCGCTCAGATAAGAGAACGAAACTGCCCGTTAGTGGACCCAAGGGCTGGAAGCTGGATGAGTTGTTCTGTCGTTCATCAGGATCTTTTCTGCCACTTTCTGAGAATAGGGCCCCGAGAGTTGGAATCTTGGTCGTTGGGTCGCCAAAAAGTTGCAAACTGTGCCGGCCTTCAGAACCGGGACGGTTGGGTTATGAAGCCAAAGTTGGACTGAAGGATGGGTGAAAACAATGACGGGACTAACCTCTACTGTGAAACCTGACGTCTGGAGCAGACTCGCCAGCGTGTTAGCGTTGTTCTTTGCCTGAACGCTTACACTTGAAATATCATATTTCTGGCGTACTCCTTGGAAGAACCATCGATCTCCGTAGCAGACGTATTTGCCTGAGAAGTTTTTGGTTTCAAGGACAAAGACCCCCGTGGGTCCGATGAGAATGTGGTCGATGTTTCCTCTACCTCCGGGCAGCATTACGTCGTTCAGTAGGAGAAACTCATCATTCAGATACGTCAGTTCCGCCGCGACGCTCTGCTCACCCTCCAAACCCTTTCTCGTACTCGAAGCATTCATCCAAAAAGTGAAACCAATCAATACCAGAACGACCCCAGTGGCCCCCAAAGCCAACCCAGCCTCGAGACCTGAGGTCGAATCTATCAATCCCACCGCTACTCCCACTGGCACTGCCAGCAAGAGAACGATGGCTCCGCGGAGAGCCCACCATTTCAGTTGCTTGTCCGCGGCCCGGATTTTTCCTCGAGCATAGTCCGACGCGGGCTTAACCAGTCTCAAACTAATGTGTGGACAATCAGTCTTCAACGATTAAAACCACGCGGAAAGCTGTCTTCAGCCTTGCGTTCTCGACTTTTTGGCACCAGATTGTTACCATTCACGGTTACCAGACCCGTTACCATCATAGAAATGTCAGAAGCAGTTGCTCCTCGCGACGCGAGAGTGCTCTTTGTGAGAGAAATCGAGGATTCTGCCAGTCGTTTTTCCATTCGAAGAGCAGACATGGTTTCAACTTCTTGATTCAGAAATCATAAATGCGAAAGTTTTGCTGAGAAACTCGAGACGGTAATTGGCCTTCTCGCCGAAAGTTTTGAGCGAGGCATGGGTAAGGTCGATGGCGGCTTGTGAGTGCAGATTGGCTGATCATCAGCATGCTGTTCCTTGCGGGGTCTCGCTCCGTCTGGCTAGCCATGGTAGGGATGGTGAGGGGGCTTAGGAGGCGCATCATATAGTTCCGGAGAGTGAGGGAGGGTCGGACAAGTTGGACAACTGTGCTGTTATGTGTTGGTCGTGTCGTAGTAAGATCCTCTGACACGGAACTGTTCTTTCGGACTATTTTGCAAGCCTTACAAGGCGAGCTGGGACGGTCGTCGGATAATCTATGAAGAAAATCAGGTATCTGTCTGTTGAGGAGGCGGAGTGGTTTCATGATCGAATCCTTGAATTGACTGGAGGAGAGCGCGGGGACTTGGCGAAGGGCAATCTTGAGTTCGTCTTCGAGAGAGTAAAGGATGTCGGAGAAGGGCTAGATGTCAAGATTGCTATCGTAAAGAAGGCAGCCTTTCTAGTTTACAGTCTG
>WNFE01000462.1_pt1 | contig 28675 bp, 28 predicted proteins | sample 5400451 | NCBI WGS metagenome assembly WNFE01 (sample SAMN13153344, study PRJNA577476) | soil metagenome | isolation source: 200 cm saprolite under Douglas fir tree site 2 hole 2 | place: USA:California | collected 2015-04-18
CGCACGCCATGGCACAAGACCATTATCTACGAACTCCATGTCAAGGGATTCACCCAACTACACCCGGATGTCCCGGAAAGGCTGCGTGGTACGTACGCCGGGATGGCATCTGAGGCTGCCATCCAGCACCTGATGCGCCTTGGTATTACGGCGGTCGAACTCCTGCCGGTACACCACTTTCTTAACGATCGCCAGCTCGTGGAACGCGGCCTCACGAATTACTGGGGCTACAACACGCTGGCGTACTTTGCGCCTGAGAGCCGCTATGCCGTGCCGCATCTGCCGCAAGATGCTGTCCAGCAGTTCAAAATGATGGTCGCCGCTCTCCACGCCGCCGGCATCGAAGTAATCCTGGACGTGGTCTATAACCACACAGCCGAAGGCAACCAGATAGGCCCTACGCTGTCACTGCGCGGCATCGACAACGCCGCGTATTACAAGCTGTCGCCGGAAGACCCTCGTTACTACCTGGACTACACCGGTTGTGGCAATTCGCTCAACATGCGCCATCCGCGTGTGCTCCAGCTCATTATGGACAGTCTGCGCTACTGGGCTACCGAGATGCGCGTGGATGGCTTCCGCTTTGACCTCGCGAGCACGCTGGCCCGGGAACTCTATGAAGTTGACCAACTCGGGGCCTTTTTTGACATCGTCCACCAGGACCCGATCTTGTCCCAGCTCAAGCTCATTGCTGAGCCGTGGGACCTGGGAGTCGGGGGGTATCAGGTGGGCAATTTTCCAGTGCTCTGGAGTGAATGGAACGGTAAATACCGCGATGTTGTCCGCCGCTTCTGGAAAGGCGACGGAGGTCTTTTATCAGAATTTGCCACGCGTCTAAGCGGCAGCAGCGATCTGTACCAGAGCGATGGGCGCAGGCCCTACGCCAGCATCAATTTTGTTACCTGCCACGACGGTTTCACGCTGCACGACCTGGTCAGTTATAACGAGAAGCACAACGAAGCGAATGGCGAGAACAATCAAGATGGGGCCAATGACAACAATAGCTGGAACTGTGGCGTCGAAGGTCCCACTGCTGATCCTGCCATTCAGGCCCTGCGTTGGCAACAAATGCGGAATTTCATGACGACCCTGCTGCTGTCCCAAGGCGTGCCTATGCTCCTGGCCGGCGACGAGCTCTGCCATAGTCAGCAGGGCAATAACAATGCCTATTGCCAGGACAACGAGTTGACCTGGCTCAACTGGGAGCTCACTGAGGAGCAGCAGGGGTGGTATGAATTCGTGCGCTCGCTGACCCATCTACGGCGCACCCAACCCGTATTGCAGCGCCGCAAATTCTTCCAGGACCGGGCCATTCATGGCGAGGGCATCCAGGACATCTCGTGGTTCGAGCCCTCAGGCCAGGAGATGACCGAAGAGGCCTGGAATACTGGGTATGCGCGTTGCCTTGGGGTGCAGCTGGCCGGTGATCTCATCGGGGAGGTAGACGAGCGTGGTGAGGACATTGTGGGCGATACCATACTGCTGCTGCTCAATGCCCATTATGAGGCTATTCCTTTTACGCTGCCGGCGACGCAGGAAGGGGAACTGTGGGAACGTCTGCTCGATACCGCTGACCCCCAGGGCATGCCTCTGGCGGGCACCGGCGAGCAGCAGTACAAGCTTCAGGGCCGCGCCATGGCCGTCCTACGGGTGAGGACGCAGCAGGAAGAAGCGCCGTAACTCCTGATAACTGCCGCCGTAGAGGCAAACCAAGCTGTATGGAAGCAAGCCAACATAGGGCCCGGCAGTGGCAGGCATCAGACCTCAGGCAACAGCACCTACTCTCTCATATCGAGAGAACTATTCTTCTGTTTGCTTCATTTTGAGAGAAACCACGGCTTCGTGACGGGAAGCTGCACCAGCAATGCCGCACCCTGCGAGAAGATTTAAGGAGGGTATAATACGTATGGCACAAAGTTTGCTTATATATGCGAGTGCATTGTGTTCGCAAGCACGATGCGTGTTTCCTCCTTAGAAAGTCCCAAGCCCTCTATGCCAGGGGGGGCTTGGGCAGAGGAACGGTGCTTGTTCGCTGTCTCTCCTGGCCACACGCTCGGGAAGAAAAACAACCTGCACCGGGGAGCCCCCCTCTGAGCAGTGTATCTGGTAGAGTCCACAGGCACACCGCGGCATGAGGAGGACGAAGGCATGAAAGGCATGACCGGCATGCTACAATCGGGAGAGTACATTGCTACGTATGTACCACCGGTGCTACGACGCATTTCGTGGCCCGCCGTAGGCGCGGGAGTTGGCGTCGCATTACTCATCCAGCTCATACTCAGTATCCATGGTCACCTGCACCAGTGGCTTATAGGGGTGGGGGCAGGCATAGGCACCATGGATCCCACGCGCATCAAGACGCTCGTCACGGCTGATCTTGGGGGTATACCAGGGTTCTGCTGGCGGAGCCTCGGCCTCATCGCGCTGTTGATTGGTAGCGGTGTGGCAAGCCGTGTGGCAGAGGCCCCGTATCGCCATGAGGGCGTGCTGCATGGTCTGCTCACGTGGGGTGTGGTTATGCTATGCACCCTGTGTTTGCCCACTACGGTCCTTGGGAGTTTCATGAGTGACACACTTGGGGCACTAGGAGCGACTGCCCAAACCGCTTCACAGGCCTCCTTTGGAATGATGCCTGTGCCCGTCATTGGCGCTCTTGTTGCCATCCTTGGTGGCGCGATTGGGACGCTACGCAACTCCTAAAGCCGCCTGTGCCACGAGGAGCGCCACTGGACAATGCCCGAGGAGTTCTGCCAGCGCCAGCGTAGGTTGGCCGTCATCCGCAGCAAAGACCACGGGCTCACCCGTCAACACATTGCGCCAGTCCCAGCGGGAATCGATCCCGGGCACCAGGAGTCGGGTATCCTGCCAGACGGCCTCTCCTAGGGGTGCGTCGTGGGTTCCTGCGAGCAGCCCGCCAATCAGCCTGGGCACCGCCACAATCGCCGCACGATGGCCCTGACAGCGGCTAAATCCAATGACATACTGCCCCTTTGCCCCGCGTCCCTGCGCTGGGGTGTAGCTCCCCGAGGAGAACAGCCCAGGATGCATGCGGCGGCAGTTGAGGGCCAGTGTCGTGATGTAGAGCTTGAGGCGCCCGTCTTCCTTATGGGTGAGCAGCTCTTGTACCAGGGCCCGCCGGTCCTCCCCAGGCGTTGCGAGACGCTCCCGCAACGCCTGTAGCATGTCATACCGGCGCTTGTAGTCAACGGCACGACGATTGTCAGGGTCAACTAAACTCCAATCCCACAGCTCCGTGCCCTGATAGGTATCGGGTACGCCAGGGGCAGTGATTTTCAGCAGGGTCTGGGCAAGCGAGTTGAACAGGCCATAGTGGCTGAGACGCCGCTGAAACATGAGAAAATCATCCAGAAATGCCCCCTGCGTCTGGGTATCGAGGACTCGGGCTATATAGTGCTGTATCGCCTCCTCGTATGCCGGGTTGGGATTGATCCAGCTCGTATGCACCTTGGCTTCACGCAGGACCTTTAACATATAGGCCTGGATGCGTTCAATAAATATGGTGTATTCCTCCGGCGAGGAGGATTCGAGCGGCCAGGCCCCCAGCAAGGTCTGGTAGAATAGATACTCTTCGTTCGCATCGGGAACCGGTGCGTCATCGAGGTCGCGACGGTACTGGGCATTGAGGTCGCTCCAGCGTTGCAGGCTGGCCTGCCACTCGTGCGGGAGTTCCGACAAGGCGTTGAGCCGTGCCCGCACATCCTCACTACGCTTGGTATCGTGTGTCGACAGAGCTGAGAAGGCCCAGGGCCATTTCGCCTGGCGCTCCCGGAAGGTGCGGTGCAGTTCCTCTGGGGAGACGCCAAAGCGGTCCGCATCGCCACCCACTTCGTTCAAAGAGAGCAGACGGTTGTAGACATACAGGGCTGTATCCTCAAGGCCCTTCGCCATGACCGGGGCAGTCACCTGCTGAAACTTGCCGACAAAACGACGCTGCTCTGCCTGCTCGTCCGCGCTCGCCGACGCCTGGTATTGCAGCAGCAGCATATCCCGCACAAACGCAAACAGCTCGCGGCTCACAGTGGGATTGCGGCGTTGCGCCTGGGACACCGCCTGGTGGACAGAGCGCCGGTCGTCCGGGTGTAAGGCGTCGCTAGTGATATAGGAGCGATACACCGGGAAACAGGCAATGATCTGCTGCAACGCTCGTCGTAGGCTGTTGAACGTCAAATCCCGCGAGCCGCGATGCTGCTGTGCCAGGCGGTCAAGGCGGTGCGCCAGCATATACACTTCACTGGAGAGCGACATCTGCATGATGAGGTATTTGGCGCCATAGACTACCTCGGCAAAGGGACGCGGGTCTTGGGTCCACTCGCGGTAGAGACGTGTCCAGGTGCGGCGCTGCTCTGCATCAATAAAGAGACCATTGAGCACGTTGAGGAAGTCGTAACCACTGGTGCCGTAGACCGGCCAGTCCTCCCGGAGCATTTCGTACGCGCCAAGAATTTTTTCGACCACCATGTAGAGTGGTCGATACAGGACGGCCTCCGCCGTATTGCTGGCCTGGGCCAGCGCGGTGCCGAGGAGTGCGGTGATCTCCTCCTCACGGAGATCCTGGAACGTTGCATCGGTCTCACGGAGCCGATGCGCCATGTGGAGGACGTAGTGCTGCTGGAGGCGCTGGAAATACTGCTGCGGATCGTAGAGCCCGTCAGGATGATCGATGCGTACCCCGTGCACCTTGCCCTCGCTCAGCAAGCGCAAGATCAGCCCGTGGGTGGCGGTAAACACTTCGGGTTTTTCCATACTCAGCGCGGCCAGTTCGTTGATATCGAAGAAGCGCCGGTAGTTAATCTCTTCCGAAGCGATAGGCCAGTGACAGAGACGATAGACCTGGGCTTGCAACAGGGTATCCAGCAGATCAAAACTCTCCGGCTGGCCTGGCGTGCCGTTGAAGAGCACTACCGTGTCCTCAAGAAAGGCCCGCACCGACGGGTTCGCCTCGGTCAGCGCTGCCAGGCGCCGCTTAATGACTTCCTTTTCGCGTTGGCTCTCGGCCACTCTAGCTGGGTCAGTCTCGCTGCGCAGCGGCAGGTTGCGAATGGCGGTGAGAATGCTGTCATACTCTGCCAGTGGCTCAGGGGCCTCGCCCAGGAACGTGGCGAGTTCATCACGCCGATGTTCCAGGATGAGGGCATAGCTCTGGGGCGCAACCGGCAAACAGTGGTCAAAGTAGTGTATGGTAAAGGCTCCGGAGGCATACTGCAGGCGGATCTCCTCGGACTCCAGGGCCTCGCCATAGGCCTTCCCCAAGATTGGAAGCAACAGACGTTCATGCATCTCCACACGTGGCGAGTCATACCAGGCGATGTCGAAGAAGCCGGCATAGGGCGAGGCCGGGCCGTTTTCGAGCACATCGTGCCACCACTGGTTGGCGTTCCCCGCCACACCCATGTGGTTGGGCACAATGTCGAGCACCTGGCCCATGCCATGGAGCTGGAGGACCTGGCACAGCACCTCGTAGTCCTCGGCAGTGCCCAGCTCGGGATTAAAAGCTTGATGGTTCGTTGTATCATAGCCATGCGTGCTGCCGGGGCGGGCCTGTAAGAGCGGTGAGGCATAGAGGTGGGTAATGCCGAGGTCGTGCAGGTACGGCACTATCAGCAGGGCATCCCGGAACGTGAACCCAGCGTGAAATTGCACGCGATACGTCGACTCAGGGAAGTATTGCGCGGCCATCAGGGTCCGTTGTAGTGCTGCCAGGAAGTCGGGGCTCGGGTCCGACATAACTCTTTCCTCCGCCACGACGACTACCCCTCTTGGCCTTGGCGGGTATAGGGTCGCAGCACTATCGCGGTGTGGCCTGGCAGATGCCAGTTGTCTTCGTCCTCCAGCGGTGTCACGCCATCCCCGCCGTAGCGTGGGTCCTCACTGGAGCACAGGATGGTCCAGTCCATACCTCGGGTGGAGCCAACAACGGTTCCGGGGCCGGATCTAGATGCAGGTCACTCCCGAGATTCACCACCAGTAAGCGATCGTCACTATACACCCCAAAGAAGCGCAGCACAAACGCTTCCGGTCCCAGCACAGCGCCGTCCATACTGCCAGGGCGCTGCGGCCGAAACACCGCATCTGTCTGCCGCAACCGCAAAAGGTCGCGGTGCAGGACGTACATCTCCGCGTGGTGCTGCCGTTCGGACAGGTCGAGCTTCGAGTCCGCAAAGGTCTGAGGGTCGGTAGGGTTGGGCAGACGGGCCGGAAGGTGCGTTGCCCGCATGTGTGGCGATAGGCTTCGATGGTCACATCGTGAGCAGGGGGTGTACGCATGGTGACGGCTGTACACCACCAGCTGCGGCATGGGGAAATCCTCAAGGTCGACAATGCCCTCCGTCGGGGCTGGCACGTATGCACCCGGTCCGACCATGGTGTGCTCCCCTGCGCAAGAGAGAGTTGGGACCAGTAGTATAAAAGCGATCATCTACCCTGTCTAGAGCGATCTCAGAATCCGCGCTACAGTGTCAAACTCCGTGTCTTTATCAAGCGTGGTGTTGACAGGATAGACAATCCCCGCGGCATCTGCTGCTTTCTTGTCGTACATTGTGCCTGGGATTTTTGGTCTAAAATATACCAATTTGCCAGTCTGTTCGTTGACCAGTTACGATGTTCTTGTCGGTATGCGTCTTCTTTTTGCTACATTCCATCAGATTGAGCGGTGGACGGCTGCCCTCCTATGTTGAGGGCAGCTCAGCCCTTGATTTCCAGGTGATACACGACACGCAGTCGTAAGACAAGCCATAAAATAACGCTAACAATATCAATAAGCTGAAGTTTTACCACTCAATCCGGGGGAATCTGACGTTTGCCCTTGTGGCGTTGGAGAAGAAGCCTGGCTGCGGACCTTGACGTCGGACGTGTTGCCCAGAGCTGATGCGCAGTCGGGCAGCGGGTGCCAAGAAAGGAAAAATGCACGTTGCACACAGCAGAAAAGAGGGAGAGTATGAATTTCATTCTGTGGCTCATTATTGGCGGCATCCTCGGATAGATCGTCAGCCTCATTATGGGTACAGACGCGCAGCAGGGGGTATTCCTCAACATTGTAGTTGAGGTGATCGGCACTTTGCTGGCCGGGTTCTTGCTGACGTCGCTCTTTGGCGCTGGCACCATTAACCAGAACAACTGTAGCCTGCCAGCGCTCTCTGTGTCGCTGCTCGGAGCGATCGTTCTGCTGGCCAGCGTGAATCTCTTTCGCCGTGGCACGGTGCGCTAAGGGCAGAGAGAGTGTGGGTAAGCGGGGTACGGATAGAAACATGGAGGGCTCAGTTTTCCTATGACACACAAACGCCCCTTTGCTATTGATGTAGCCATGGCGCGCATCCGTGAAGCCATCCGTCCTTTCCCACAGGCGACGCTGTTTGCACTAGCTGAGGAGGGGTTCAGTTCACCGTTCGAGCTGCTCGTTGCCTGTATCATCTCTATCCGTACCCTAGATGCAGTCACCTTGTCCTGCGCACACCGGCTGTTTGCCCTGGCACGCACGCCGCTTACCATGAGCCAGCTCACCCCAGAAGCCATTGACGACGCTATCCACGCCTGCACCTTCCATGAGGCCAAAGCGCCGCAGATACACGCGATTGCGTGCCGGGTTGTGGCTGCGCATGGCGGGGTACTGCCGTGTAACGCCGAGATCTTGCGCTCGTTCCGCGGTGTCGGTCCGAAATGTGCCAACCTGGTCCTAGGCATTGCGTGTCAGCAGCCGTTTATTGGGGTCGATATTCATGTCCATCGCGTCACCAATCGATGGGGCTATGTGTCCGAGCGCTCCCCTGAACGCACGATGATAGCTCTCGAAGCCGTGCTGCCGCAGCAGTACTGGGTGGAGATCAACCGTCTGCTGGTACCGTTTGGCAAGCATATTTGTACGGGGAGCCGACCGCGCTGCTCCACCTGCCCGGTGCTCGACATGTGTCAGCAACGAGGTGTCCAGGATCATCGTTAGAACCTTCATGCTACAGCCGTTGTAATTTTCCTTGTGGGGTTTTATTATAGAGAGGCTGGGTAGCTCTACCTCACAAGGACGTGACACATGGCAGCAAGGAAGGCTTCGAAAGTTACAGAGATTTTTCCCCCTCGCCCGACACGTATCATTGCCATTGCGAACAACAAAGGTGGGGTAGGGAAGACGACAACGGCCATGAATCTCGCCGGTGCTTTCGTGCTCAAAGAGCACAGAGTGCTCGCTATCGACCTTGACCCGCAATGTAACGCCTCGATTGCCTTTAATGTGATTGTCGATGCCAATTCGCCTGGGATCAGACATCTCCTTGTAGGAGATCGCTTCAGTCTCTCGCAGTGTCTTTACGACCGTGGGTCGTATTGTGATTTTATCCCTGCCGACCCCGACCTCGCTGAACTCCAAACGCAACTGCTCATCGACCCTAAAGGGCGCACGCGATTACGCGAGCACCTGCAGCGCATCATCGGTCAGTATGATTTTGTCTTGCTGGATTGTCCGCCAGATATGGGCGTGCTCACCCAGAGTGCTTTGGTAGCAGCGCACGAAGTGATTATCCCTGTCGATGTAGGCTTCTTCAGTGTTGCCGGCCTGGCCCGCATTGTGAGCATCATTAATGATATCCGCAACACGTACAATCCAGAGCTTAAGATTGCTGGAGTGCTGGCGACAAAGTATGACCCCAGGACCACACTCTCGGAAACAACCGTAAGCGAAATACAGGCGCAGCGTCTCCCTATGTTCGACACCAAGATTCGCATTTCGGTCGATATTATCCGCAGTCAGATGGCCCGTGTGCCGGTCAGTATTTATGCAAAAGAGAGTCATGGAGCAGAAGACTACAATGCCCTAGCCGCTGAGATGCTCCCAGGGAAGGTCATTCCGCTTCGGCAACGCAGGAGGAGGACCGCCGAAGGCTAAGAGAAAGGACCCAGCATGGCGGAGTCCAAACAGAAGCAGAAAGACCGCGAAAGACTCGCGCAGCTTCGAGCCGATACGAGCGAGGTCTGGAACAGCCCGCGGGTGGTGAAAGTATCTGAGCCCGCTGCGGTTCCCGGTGGACCGGAAGGGTCGGCTATTGGATCGAGCCCGCGCGAGCCGCGTAAAACCGGCTGGTGGCTTGCGCTGCATCGTGTCAGAGAGTTCGGATTTACCAGCCCAGATGAAGGGCACTATCTTCTACTCCCGCCTGAATTTGATGCGATTCTTGCCCTCGAGACAAAAGCGGTCGCGCAGATTGTGCTAGAGATATTGCGCCAGACCGTAGGATGGGTTGATCCGTCTGGTGACAGAGACGAACGCGGCAATCGTAAGCGTCGTCTGTGGGTCAAGTTAGGGCACAAGCACTTTGAGTTTATCTGCGGATCATCCTCACAAGCCCATACCGGCCTGAAAAAAGCCCTCAATGAAGGCTACATTCTACGACGTCCCTGCCAAGGTGGCTTCGAATACAGTGTTAAGTGGCGAGAATTCCAACGCGGCACCTCTGATACAGAGGTATCTCTGAAGTAGAGGACCTCTAGAGTAGAGGTCCTCTACTTCAGAGGTCCTCGTCTCTAGAGGTCCCTCTAGAGTAGAGGTGCTTTTTTGTGTACTACCTCTACTCTAGAGGGGACCTCTAGAGTAGAGGAAAAACTCACCTCTACTCTAGAGGGGCATACAAATAAAGATCCTAAATAAAGATCTCCCCCCTATAGTCCCCCCTCTTGTTCGCCAATCTTTGTGGAAAACTTTTTTTGCTTTTTTTGGGGAATGGTCGAAGCCATTCATACCCCGTGAAAAGCTATCTTTCACGACAACCTAAGCAGCGGGTCAACACGGGGGATCTGTATCTTTCACCCTAAGGGCATAACAAGGCTTATGTCGACCTCGACTGTACCCAGCCCAAAGTTATGGAGTGGCTATCAGCAGCTGTATCTCAATCCACGTGGTTCTCCTAGCAACCCAGATAGCAACCGATTGTATGAGCGGGCCACCGCATTCATAAAGCTCACAGGTCTGATGCCTCGGGCAGAGGAGAGGGAAGAAATATTAATCGATTCTGACATTATATAGAACTATTCGTAGTGCACTCCGCGCGACTATCACGGTCAACAAACCTGCCGCAGAGGTCTATCGGTTCTGGCGTCACCTGGAAAACCATCCCCGGTTTATGCAACATCTCGAGTCCGTGGTGAGCACCAATGGCAAACAGTCGCATTGGGTGGCCAAAGCGCCGCTGCCAGCGCCCATAGAGTGGGACGCCGACGTTGTCACCGAACGGGAAAATGCCTTGCTGTCCTGGCGTTCCCTACCTGGGTCGGACGTGGATCATGCCGGCACCGTACGTTTCCGGGAACTCCCGAACGGCCATGGGACTGAGGTGCGGGTGAGGCTCGAATATGCCCCGCCGGGCGGCATCGTGGGGGTCGCAGTTGCCAACCTCTTCAAGACCCTCACCGAACAGCAACTAAAAAAGGATCTGCATCGTTTCAAACAGATTATCGAAACGGGTGAGACCCCAGCAACAGCGGACTATGCAAAGGTTTCGCAGGGAGTATCCCGCTGAGGAGGGAGGGGGAGACGCAAGATGAAAGCAGTCTACTGGTATGGCAAAGGCGATGTCCATGTTGAAACGGTACCAGAACCCAAGATCCTCAACCCACAGCACGCGATTATCAAGGTCACACTGAGCGCTATTTGTGGCTCAGATGTGCATCTCTACAATGGATATATTCCTACCATGCACGCAGGGGATATCCTCGGACACCAATGCATGGGCGAGGTGGTTGAGGTTGCCAGTGCTGTATATAACCGCTGACCTAGTTACCGGGTCATGGTGCCGTGAAAGACAGCCCGGCGTACACAGACACCACCCCATCGCGTGTTGACGTGGATCATCAGGTATGGTCTCTCTCACCTTGAGAGCGTCTCTCATTCTACTAGCTCATTGTGATAGATGACTGTCCGCCCTAACTATTGTCCTTCCCACACGTCCACTCTCATATCTATCCCAACGCCCGAGGCCGTTGTACCCATCATGGCATGAAAGTTGCTTAGGCAAATGTGTGCGGTATGTTACCAGACTTAAACACAACCGCACATCGTATCTCGTACCCGGGTCGGTGTTGTGGGTCGCACACCATCGTAAGAAGGACAATTACACTATGTGTGAACGTGAGAGACGAGATGTACGATGTCGTCAGTGTGCTCTATCACGCCTTACAGGGCGCCGAGACTTGCATGCAGTCTCTCCAGGATGCCCAACAGGCTGGAGGTGAGAAGCTGGTGCAGTTTTTCCAGGAAGTACAGGAGTGCCACCGGCGTCTCACCACTCGGGCCAAGGAGATACTGGCGCAATGCCTCGAGCACGGTAATAGCCACGAGTCACACTGTGGCATGGCAACTGGTACTCAGGCCCATGACATGACGGACTCCCAGGCTCACAGCCACGGTAGCCAAGACGCAATGGGCTCTCGGGGCCACGGTCGTGAGGAGAGACAGGGGCACGACCGCGAGCATCACAAGCACAGGCCTCAGCACTCATTGCTGAGGGAGCGCGGGGGCGCTCTCTGGACGCCTCCTTTGAGACACCCACAACAGAGGAGCTGCCCTGCTCCCTTGTGTATCCTCAGGGCATCTCTTGGGAAGCACACGGCCAGCATGTTATCCCCGCTTCGAGAGAAGACCGGGTAAGGATCCCAATCCTGGAGGAAGCTGCATCCATGCCAACTGTATCGTCGCCTCGCTCTGGACGCGTAAAGACCGATAAGAAACAACCTGCACGTATCGACGGGAACGAGTGCCTAGAACGATATCTACGAGATGTGCGGCACTACAGCGTGCTGTCGCGGGAGAGCGAACGGGCCCTCGCCAAGCAAATTGTGGAAAGCCGCATGCAGTGGCAGGAGCAGCTCCTCCAGTACCTCTTGCATATTCCCCTGTTATTGGCCTGGAGGTCACGTATATGTCACGGGACAGTGCGCCTGACGTCCCTCTGCCACCAAGAAGCTACGCCCACGATTACTGAGTTCAAGACCACGCTGCAGTATCTGCGCGCTCTGCGCGACGAGATGCGTCATATGGTCCAAGGACAGGACGCGCCGCAGGCTCATACCGTCGCGCCGTTGCAGGCCACCATGCGGGAGTTGTTCCAGAGTCTGCATTGGCATCCGGAGTTTCTGCATCAGGCCTGGCATAAGTTTCATACCGCCATGACGCGAGCCACGGTCACTGGGCAGTGCCGACGCGCCGCGTGTTACGTGGCGACGCTGGGCTACAGTATGGAGGCATTATACCTGCTGTGGCAAGACTTATACCGCGTCTATAGCGTGATGGAACAAGCGAAACAAGAGATGGTCAACCACAATCTGCGTCTGGTTATCAGTGTCGTCTACAAGTTCCGCTATACCAGCATGCCCCTCAGTGACCTGATTCAAGACGGCAACATTGGGTTAATGCGGGCGATTGACAATTTTGACTATCGACGCGATCTGAAGTTCAGCACTTATGCCATCTGGTGGATTCGACAGGCTATTCACCGTGCCGGCTCCTCGCAATCCCTTATGCGGCTTCCAGAATATTGCCGCAACAACGTACGACGCGTCCACCAGGTTGCTGACGCCTTCATTGTGGAGCATGGCAGGACCCCGACACCCCAGGAAATTGCGCAGCGCACCGATATTTCTCTGGAACGCGTCGCATGGAGCCTCGAACATACTCCAGAGCAAATCTCCATCGACAATCCACTACCCGGTAAGCAGTGGCCGCTCCGCGAGTTGCTCCCGGACACGCGCCTGACTAGCAGTCATGAGATGCTGGTACAACATGCCCTCCAGCGCTACACGCAAGACGCTTTAGCGTGTTTAACGCCGCGGGAGGCAGCCATAATCTCTCGGCGCTTTGGTCTGGGTGACCGTCCTGTCGAGACGTTGGAACAGATCGGCTGCGATTTGAATATCTCCCGTGAACGCGTGCGGCAGATTACGACGACAGCCCTGGAGAAGCTCAAACAGCACAAAGCCATGCTCCAAGCATGCTTGGAGCAATAAGCCAGATGCCGCAGGCAGCTGCCACACTGAGCCTACACTAGGCCTCGAGACAGCGGACCGTGTCTCGGGCAATGATGCGGGCTTCGTCCACCGGCATAACATAGGCGTGCAGCGTGGCGTCATCTGTACTGATGCGGGCTGGCGTCCCTCGCGCTGCGGTATTGCGGGCCGTGTCCAGCCGCAGCCCGCACCAGTCCATCTGGACACAGATGCGCGCGCGCACCTCTGGGGCGTTTTCTCCAATGCCACCGCCAAAGAGAATCGCGTCAGCGCCATTGAGCACCGCCAGATAGGTGGCAATGTACTTGCGGGCGCGATAGCAGAACATCGCTACCGCCAGCTCTGCTCCACAATCGCCCTGTCCCGCGGCTTCGAGCAATTCCCGCATATCGCTGGAGCGTTCTGACACCCCGAGGAGGCCCGAACGTGTGTTGAGCCAGGTTTCGACCTCGGCGGTTTCCACACCTTCCTTACGGGCTAGAAAGCCTGGCAGAGTCGGGTCCAGATCCCCAGAACGGGTCCCCATCATCAGCCCCTCCAGGGGCGTGAACCCCATAGAGGTATCGACCGAGCGTCCAGCGTCAATGGCAGCGGCTGAGCAGCCGCTACCCAGTTGGAGGGTAATCAGTTTGAGCTCGTCCACGGGTGTGGCAGTCAGGGTCGCGTAACCCTCGCTCATGGAGCGATGGGCCAGACCGTGGAAACCGTAGCGGCGCAGGTGGTATTTAGTGGCCAGATTACGTGGGATAGCATACTGCGCAGCCCATGCTGGCATAGTATGATGAAAGGCCGTGTCAAACACGGCGACCATAGGCACACGGGCGCCCAGCACGGCCTGTGCAGCCTGGATAGCCGCCAGCGCCGGCTCGTTGTGCAGGGGTGCCAGCTCACGGAGTTGGGCAAGGGCCGCGATGACGTCGTCGTCCAAACGCGTAGGCGCCACAAAGTCGGGTCCACCGTGGACAACACGATGACCGACGGCGTCTAAACCGCCGGAGGCCAGAAAGCCAGCCGTGTCTAGCCACGCAAACACCCGCCGACTCGCCTCCTCATGGTCGGCGATGCTCGCGGTGTCCCGGTATACGTCGCTGCCCGCCTCAAAATCCAGGGTCGCCTGACTGCCAATGCGTTCGATCACGCCGCGTGCCAGGTAGCGCTCTGGGGCGGGAGCGGCCTCTCCCTTGGCGGTGTCAATGAGTTGAAACTTCAACGTGGAGCTGCCACAGTTCACGACGAGCACACGCATTGTGGAATCCCTCCTCTGGGCTCTGCATTATTCTTTGGCTATTGCTAACCTCTCCCGCTCTCCGTGCTCCTGTGGCGGACTCTCCGGCGTTTCTACAAGCACCGAAAGCACGAGCGCGCAGAGCCCGACGAGCTGCACGATAAATCCTGCCGCGTGCCCAGACTCCCACTGATTGCGCAGCCGCATCCAGACTGTCGGTGCTGACTCCGGTGCTGACCGGAATGCCGCAGCTACCTGGCTATTTACGGGTGCGACTACCGCGAGCCAGATGCCAAACGCCAGCAGCAGACAGCAGGCGCCGCTTAGCGTCCACCCGAAGGACGGCCGGCGCTTGCGGACCAGGAATGTGAGCACGGCCGCCATCACAATGGAACCGACCTCGTATACCCCACCGACGATGGCGAAGTATCCGTATAGGGTAGTATGCACCGCCGCATACATCTGCGCATCGTACTGCATCTTCTGCGGCAGCTCTAGCACGTGGGCGGATTCCATTGTCAGCGCGAGTGCCCCCCAGAACAATAGTGATGCAACGCCAGGTTTTGAGAAACATCATCTCTCCTCTCACTGACCATAAGGCTCTCTTCTCACCCATGGCATGGCGTTGTGTCATACTTTACGCTATACGAGCAAACGCTGTGCCATCTGTCGTGACTGGGACGTTCCATGCCATACTCCGAGTCAAAAAGACCACAACGCTGTCAGAAAAAGAGGGATCTGTGAACGATCTCACCATCTACGACACGCTGGCAGAGAGTTGGTGGCAAGCCGGCAGTAAGCTGCATATGCTGGCACGTATGAATCCAGCACGCTTTGCCTACTTTGACACGATTGTGGGGCACTGGCAGGGACTACGCGTGCTTGACCTCGGGTGTGGTGGTGGGCTGACAACTGCTTGTCTGGCGCAGCGTGGTGCCACGGTAGTAGGGGTGGATCTGTCACGTGCTTCGCTACACGTTGCGTCCCGCCATGTCCGTGGGCGCGGCCATCCTGAGTCAGTCTTTGCGTGTGGTCGGGCCGAATTCCTTCCCTTTGCCGATGCCAGCTTTGATATTGTGTGGTGTACCGATGTGTTGGAACATCTCTCTGATTTGCCTGCGGCTATAGCCCAGATCACCCGGGTACTCAAACCGGGAGGGCTCTTCCTGTACGATACAATCAATCGCACCTGGCTGTCCCGCCCGCTGGTAATCTGGTTTTGGGAATACCTCGCTGGCCTGGCACCACGAGGCACCCACGACTGGCATTTATTTATTAGACCCCAGGAACTCCGCCGTCTGCTGACCTACCACAACATGCAGTGTGGTGCAATCCGTGGCATGTTGCCGTTGTGGTTATCCCCATGGCAAGGCTGGCGTTTCCAACTTATACCCTACACGGGCATCCTCTACCTCGGCTATGCCGTGAAACGGGCCGAGGAGAGCACCGATTATGCGGTCAGCAATCGAGCCGAAACTCAGGAGTAACGCGATCATCGCTCCCACGCCATGATAGGGACCGTGGAAAGACTGTTGAAGGGGGAACCCTCCACCACCCAGACCCACCTGTATTCTTGCATCTCCTCACCTCCCCAACTCCCGCTGATAACTCTCTCGCATCATCATTGTACATACATGATCTTGATGTTCACGAATTCCTTGATCCCATAGTGGAACAACTCGCGCCGATAGCCACTGGCCTTCACGCCACCGAATGGGACACGTGGACCGGCTCAGTCCCCTCGTCTGCCGGAGAGCGCGGGGGTCAACTGGAGCCGCTTGGCACGGTAGTCCAGCGTCAGCGTAAAATGCTCCAGAAAATCTCCGCCCAGCAGACCATCGACCGGACGTGTCCCCGGGAAGGCAGCCAGGATACCTACCTGCAGGTTCTTGACGATGGCTTCCCCCATGGCCAGAGCGGCGAGTGGCACGAGTGGGAACCGCACTTGCTGCCCTCCGACCACTTTGAGCAGACCCATAGGCCTATGGCGTATGGGCTGCAGCCCGGCACGCCGGGCCGTCTCGGGCGTCAGCATAGTGTAGGTGGTACCGGTATCGAGGAGGAGCGTGACTGGCTCTGTGTGATTGAGCATGGCCTGGACCAGCATATGGTTGTCTATCACCTCAGTCGGCATCGTGCTCAGCACGGCCGCAGGGGGCGAGGTCGCGATGCGCGACGACGTGTCTGGCGTGTCCTGCGGGATCAGCTGCAGCCGACTCTGTGCATAATCGAGTCGCAGCGTGAAGTGTTTCAGAAAGTCTCCCCCCAGCAGCCCATCGATGAAGGGAGCATGCGGGAGCGCGCTACACACCCCCACTTGCAGATCCTCGACAGCAGCGTCCCCCACTGCCAGGGAGGCCAGTCGGATGAGCGGGAGCTTCCCCTCCTGGCTCCCAAGCGTTACCATAGAGCTGCTGGGTGCATCGGACTCTGGACTGATCCCTAAATGCCGAGCTATATCTGGGGTCAACAGGGTACGCGTGGCACCTGTATCAAGCAGCAGTGTGACGGGCTCCTGGTAGTTGAGCACGGCGTGCACCAATACCGTATGGCGCATGGTCGCAAACGGTACAGCACTGCCAACAACCGTAGGGACCGGGGCGGTCGTGGCCAGCGCCGCACGAGGGGGCGCATCGGATTGCCTCTGTGTCAATACTGGCGACTGCGGCGGCAAGGAGAGGTCGATCACCACGCGCACTGGTTGGCCGTGATCATTGGTGCCGGTCAAGAGGATATGCCACGCTGGTGCCAGACGCCCCTGTATGCCGAAGCGTGCCTCGAAGCAACACGGAGAAGAATAGAAGAGGTGTCGCAGCTCACCGTAGGGCCGTAGCTTCCAGAGAATGGCCGTACGCTCTGAGGCCGGTAGCACGGCGAAGCCTGGATGGTAGGTCGTAGAGTCAAGCTGTGTCAACGTGATGCCACTGCCCTGCGTCTCTTCCAGCACCAGCATGAACGTATAGAGTGTGCGCTCGACTCCGTCGACCGTACGCGTGATGACTCGAAAGTCGGTGGCCTGCCAGGCAAGCGGGGCAGGCTCCGCGTCGCGACGGGGGCTCGGAGTGGTACAGGCGGTCAGCACGATGTTGACACACACGGCGAGAAGCGCAGCACCCAGGCCGGTGGCGGGCGGCAGCAATCGGCGCAGCATAGATCCTCCTGCGCAGGGAGAACGGTCATAGACAACAGATGGCCTGCTGAGAGAGGCTGGGTACTGTACCGAGGGAGGAGGCGAGAGTCAAGAACACGGGGGAGGTGCCAGGCACGCCAGGCACCTGGAGCTTATGGTATTATCTTGTGACCAGGTCTCTCACAGTGAGCGCCGTAACTCTCAAATTGAGAGAAATAATCATACCCTTTTGGCGGGGTCTGTGCTGCGCGCGCTCTGTCATTACAGACCAGCCGGTATCCCTGCAGCGCTCCAGTGCAGGTGACCTGGTGCGTGTTTAAGAGGTGCACGACAGTCGCTGTGACAACATTATCTTCGTCTGGGCTGAGCTCCGCATTGAGGGTGGCAATCAGATCATACAAGGTTGTCTGAATTTTTGCGACTTGCGACATTACCGTATCTGCCACGTTCTGTAACAGCGTTTCCACACGAAACCCTTTACATATCGATATTTTTTCAACAACAAATGAGCTATGAGAACTCATTTGTGCCCTGAGATCCCCTGTGCAACAGGCATTTTTGCAGGATGAAAATTATATAATAGCGGAATAAAGCAATATCCATGCCAAAATTAGTAGGGAAAAATCTAGTCTATGGCCTATTATCTCAGCTATCATCCAGCATACTGCGATACTGCAGCCGTGTGGTTATATGTGGGTCGGCCTGTTTTGGTATAAATTTTGCTCTTTGCTTAGAGCGTTCATCGCGGGAAGGTACGTTAAGGGTATGCCGAGTTGTGGCCTTGCAGCACCGTGGCGCCCCTGTTCTTCTCCGCTCGCCGTCACGGCCGCCATAGCTAGAAGAAGGAATCCCAATGCGCTTAGACATTGAGGGCAAGCACATGACGCTGGCCCCGCATCTGATGGGGTGGATTGCCGAGCGACTGGAGGACCTCAACACGCCCTATGACGACATCTGTGAGGCGCGTGTCACCTTTATGCAACAAGGACGGCGTGAGGCCGTATGCATTGAGATCCTGCTCACCGGGAAGAGCCTCCACGTGACCCAGCGTGGCGCCACGCCGGATGCTGCCGTGGATGCCGCATTCCGAGTGGTCCAGCGGGAGTTGCATGACGTCCGTACGGCACGGCCGGCCCGCACCTCTGTAGGCATTGCACAGGAGACCTGGCAGGCTCCTGTGTCGATTGTCACGGGGAAGGCCGCACGCTCCGCATCCCAGGCTTAGGCTGGGCAGACACAGCATCGACACATCACTTGTGGGAAGGAAAACATGTATGGCGACGAAACGTACGATTCATGTGGTAGGCACCGGAACCATTGGTGAGCCATTGCTGGGATTGCTCCTGCATACCCAACGCGCCCTGGAAGTCGACGAGATGACGTTTCACAAGCATAGTCCCCGCTTAGGCGATCGCGCCAAAATCACTAACCTGATGCGCCGGGGGGCGCGACTGGCCGTTGATGCTGACAAACGCACTGACTTCGAAAAGTTGGGCCTGCAGCCTGCCTACACGACCGAGGAGGCCCTGGCCCAGGCCACGGTGGTGATCGATTGTACCTCGGATGGACTGGGACTCGCCCACAAACGTGACTGGTACGAGCATTTGCCCAGAGCGCAGGGCTTTATTGCCCAGGGCAGCGAGACGGGCTTTGGCAAGATGTACGCCCGCGGCATCAACGATGAGGCGCTCGTGCCGGGTGCGGATCGCTTCGTGCAAGTGGTCAGTTGCAATACCCATAATCTGGCCGTCTTAATTGCCACCCTGGCCCTGCACGACGAGGCGCCTGATAACCTCCTTGAAGGGCGCTTTGTCTGTATGCGACGTTCGAGTGATATCAGCCAGGAGAAGAGTTTTATTGCGGCGCCCGAGGCCGGCGCCCATAAGGACGGACAATTTGGTACCCACCACGCTCGCGATGCTTGGCATCTCTTCCACACGCGCGGCTTCGACCTGAATCTGTTTTCGTCCGTGATTAAGCTCAATACCCAGTACATGCACAGTATCTGGTTCAACCTGCGTGTGCAGCGCCCCGTGACCCTTGATGACGTTATTGAAAAATTGTCGGCCAACCCCTATGTGGCCCTGACCCATAAAATCATGGCGGGGCCGATTTTCTCTTTCGGGCGCGATCATGGCTATTTTGGACGTTTGCTCAACCAGACGGTGGTATCGATCCCGACGCTCACCGTGCGCGATGGGCATGAGATCACAGGCTTTTGTTTCACCCCACAGGACGGCAATTCGCTCCTGAGCAGTGTCGCGGCGGCCGCGTGGCTGCTCGATCCTCACACCTACGATGAACGCCTTGACATCCTTAGCCCGTATCTCTTTAAGGAAGTCTGAGCAGAAGCATCTGTCCTTCTCCTCGATGGGGGAGGGTAAGGGTCGAATGCCGATTTGCATCCCACCAGGTTCTACGCGTGTATGTGCACTACTAGGCAGCGTCCTTCGGGCTCCGGGAGTCCACAGCCTGTCCAATGCACTCGGAAGCGGGAGGGGACGTCAGGGGAACCAGACCGGAGCGCTTGTGACCGTAGTCGATACAAATATGGCACACACTGAGCTACCGGGCAAAATCGCACACACCGGGAAGCTCAATAGCGTTGGCACCGAACTCCACGGCCTTGACAAACGCCGCCATAGTATCTTCTGGAGCTACCAGGGGAGCGGTGCCCAATGATGTAGAAATCGGACGGCCTGGGACGGCGGGGCAGCCATGTACCCACGAATAATGCGACCAAGGTGATAGAACGGGTTGGCGTACCCCAGATAGCTCATAGTCCCCTCTACATAGTGATCACTAGTTTATTCCCCGCCTCCATGAGGTCTTGAGGACTTGAGCGTCTCGTCGTATGCTGCAGGTCTCGTCCCCTCTTTCATGAGGAGAGCTTACGATGGGCCTTGTTCGCTACCTCCAGCATTGGTTGAGTGGCACCGGAACGCCTCTGCACGTCGCCGACTTTGTTCCTGATACCCCTCCCATTCGCCAATGGGCGGATACCTTCCCGTGGGCCGCTCTCGTGGCCGCCAGCGCGCAAAGTTTTGCCCAACGTTTCCCGCAACGGTCCTCGCGAGGCCGACGGCCCGTGCCCATCCGGGTGTTGTTGGCCCTCGAGTTACTCAAACACGAACTGGGTGGGTCGGATGAGGACATCTGCCACCGTTTGCGCACGGACTTTGCCGTGATGTACGCCTGTGGCCTGCGGGAGTACCAAGCCCCCCGCTCGCAAGCGCACTTTGTGCTCCCCGAGACCCTCTGCGAGTTTCGTGGCCGTATCGACGAGGCACTCATGGATGCGCTGATCGCCATCCAAGCCGCGGCAGCGATGGAGGAGGGCCTGGTCAGCCCCGCGCATCTCGTCATCGATACCTTCCCGTGTGAGCAAGGCCGCCAACGGGTCACCGATGCCACCACGCTGTAGAAGGCGCAAAAAAAACCCTCGAGATGATTGCACGGATCGCCCAGCGGTGCAGCCGCCGGGCCACGCAGTTGCAGCGCCAAGCCCACAGCCTCCAACAGGAGATCAAAAAAGTCATGCGTGGCTTTGGTCGCCAATGCCGAGGGCACGGGCATGTCTTCGTGAAACTGGTGCGCCACACTGCACAGCAGTTCCTCGAGCTGGGCAAGCCCATCATCGCCCTTGAGCAGCAAGCCCAACAGCTCCTGACGCAGGCGACAGTGCTGAGCGACTCCACGCGCGAGCGTTTGGCCGATGCGTTCAACGCGGCGATGAGCAGCCATACACACATCCGGCAGCAATCCACCCAGCTCACCCACGGGAAAAAACTTCGCCACTGTAAACGCATCAATGCCTACGATCTCACCCTCGCTCCTATCCTCAAAGGCAAGAGCAATTGCCCCGCGCCATTTGGTCGAAAGCCCGGTATCGCGTCGGAACCGGCCACGGGCTTTCTCTTTGCCAACCGGGTGCCCGAGGGGAATCCGAACGATGCCAGCTCTGTGTTGCCCTTACTCGACAAGGTCCAAAGCGCCATCGAGCGTGTCCAGAGAACGCCCACGCTCCGGCTCCACTCGGTCGCGGGGGACCTTGGTGTCAATGACGCGGCCCTGCGTCAGGCGCTCCATGCGCGCGGGATGCTCACCGTCGGCATCCCCAAGAGCGTCCAGCCCATTGCCCCCAATCCCAGTGCTGAGGAGGTCCGCGACATCCTCAACGAGGCGGGCTTACAGCGTAAGCGGACCCCGTACCAAGTGCAGTTGGCCTGTGCCTGTGGCTACAGCCGCCCGGTGGTGGAAAGTCACATCGCCAGCTTACTGTCACGCGGCGCCGGCTAGGTGCGTTACAAAGGTCATTCAGGCGCCGTGCGGCAACAGGGAATGACAGTGATGGCGCATAACGGGGCGACTCTGGTGCGCATCCGTCAGCAGCAACTGTCGAAACGGGCACAAAAGTTCCGCCGATTGCTGGGCTTGAGACACCGCAAGACCAAGGAAATCAATAATCCAAAAAACTAGTGGTCACTACATAGGGCTTGACGCCCAGGGTATGGCGAGGTAGTCCAGTGTCTCAAACCCACCATGGTGCTGTTGCAGTCATCGCATCTCGATCTCAAGCCGCGTTGACAATGGCGTGAGGAGGAGAAAGTGCAAGCCGCGGAGGGGTGGCCCATCGAAGCAATCGTCGAGGTGGCGCCGCCGTAACTCGGGGGCAAAGCTGCCCTCGACCCCTTGCCGCCCGTCCTCGCCGTCGGGCAGGCTGGCGCTCGACGAAGTTCCACATCGCGTCGAGTTGCACCTGGGGCACAGGCAGGTGCCGCCGCAGGTCACTGGGACGGCCACCCCGAAGGATGGCCGTGAGCAGTCGAAGTTACGCCGCGTGTTTTCGTCGCCATCCGTAGCCGATAAGACCAGCAAGTCCAGTGGCGAACAGGAGGTAGGTGGAGGGTTCAGGGACCGCACTCACCTCCCCGACATACAAGAGACCAAAGGGATTGGCAGTGGTGGTGGTCCCCGTACCGATCTGAAACACATCAAATGCTACAGCATGCAACCCTGGGGACGTAAACGTATATACAATCGTTCCCTGCTCTCCTGGCTCACATCCGATCACCCCATCCGCACAAATATTCTGACTGAAATTGGGCGCGATCATTTCGGTTCCATCAATGCGAATACGGGCCGTGTCGTCAGCTCAAACTTCCAGTTGCAGGGTTGATCCGGTGCCTGCGAGAAAGGTTTCGGTGATTGTCATGAGGGGGTTGGTAAAATCCCAGGGAGCCAGCGTTGTTCCCCCATACCCGGTATCGTTATAAGAGGCCCAAACCGCCTGACTTCCTGCAGGATGTGCAGGTTGCCACAGGGGATGAGGCGTAATCACTTGCACTGTGCATGTCCCGCCTCCTAAGAGCAGTCCCTTGCTACAGGTTTCAGTCCCATCTCCCGAGAGAAGGGGAACTGCCTCTACTCCTGTATACCAAGACAAGAACAAGGCAAAGATGATCATACTTCCTACTACGAAACGCCGCATATACATTCCTTCCAGTAAAGATCCATGAGTATTTCATGTAACTTCATAGATTCTATCCTTGAAGTAATTAAAATAACTGTACTATATGTGGTTTAATGTATATTTTGAACAATAGGTAACAATTTTGATAGTTTATCATAGATAGGAGAGAGGAAGTTTTTGCTGGGGAATAGGAAGTCGGACTGAGACAGACACGAGTGGAGAGGCCCTAGTCCGTGGGAGAGTGACTAGGGCCTGTGGGAGAACAGAATGGGTATACAGGATATGAGCGAGGATAATATACGAGTTCCAAAATTATTGTCAAGTTTTTTTTCAGGTTTTCGGAAGTGTACCGGTTTTGTCGTAAACTTTCATCGCTCAATTTGTCGCAGTTTGTAGGAGAGCAAAGTGATCAAAACACTTGACAAACTCGCCCTTTCTCACTCTACTCGCAATGGCTGGGTCTCAGGCTGCATACAAGATCCACTCGGCCTGCTCAAATGCGTTCCACTCAATTTATAACAGTTTGTAGAATGTCGAAAGCAGTATACATGTGCAGGAGGAGGCATCGAGGAGGCTCGCCTCTTGACATGCAATGGGCTCTGCAACGGCGAGGAGATACGCGGCGCCTCAGGCAGATTTGACGCGCTACAAAGCGTAATAAATTGAGCGACAGGTATTTCCCGACACCCCCCTGGGCCGCCTTGACACCCCCCCGTCACACCCGCCAGAATGTGTCCGAAAAACCCTGTCGGATTTAGGGAATGTACGAAAATGGAAGGTGTTTCACACGTGTTGATCGTGTGTTGGATGGCTCTCCCACCTGCCTATCAATGGATGAAGAGGATGAGTGTGGTCTCTGCCCCTCATACAGGGTCGTCAATCAACAGCTCTGAAACACCCTCCGTTCGCGATAGTTTCTGCACGGACGAGGCGTACACCCCATGATCGCCGATACAGCAACAGAAAGGCACACCGAACGTGAAAATGCGTGTACGGATTGGGCAATCTCGCATTCATGATGCAGGACTTTTCGCGACCATTGACATCAAGCAAGGCACCAAGATTATTCGCTACCTCGGAAAAAAGATTCCCCATGAAGAAAGCGACCGGCGCTTAGCCGCAGGCAATGTCTATATCTTTGGATTAGATGAGCACTATGCCATCGATGGGAATACCCTGAAGAACACTGCACGCTATATCAATCATTCGTGCGATCCCAACTGTCAAACAGAGCAGTTCGGCAACACCATCTGGATTGTTGCTATCAAGGATATTCAGCCAGGCGAGGAACTCACCTACAATTATGGCTATGATGACGAAGACTATGAAAACAACCCCTGCAATTGTGGCGCGAATAATTGTTGTGGCTACATTCTCGCTCCACAGTATTGGAAACGAATAAAAGCAAAGTAATTATAGAACTGGTTGCGAGTTTTGCAAATCTGTCTAAGCCATTGAAATATTGAGAGCAACAGAAGACATGCTTGTCCCGTAGACTCAGGGAGCGCACGGCCAATACATGCTGCGATCGCGCCCATTCCCTGTTCTACCCCGGAGTGCCACGTATTATTCTGGCCGCCGCCCTGTCGTCTGCAGCTATTGGCATACACCGTGACCAAGGCGAGAAGCTTCTGCACGACGGAAAACTCGCAACCGGTTCAGAAGAACATGCACCGGGCCTGGGATCATGTCCAGGCACGACTCGCGTTCACCCTGGCAGTCTTTAACGTACCGGTCCAGTTGCTGATTTAAGTATATAAGGTCCTAGTACAGTTGATTAGTAGTGCATGTCAGCGCGGTTGCCGCCGTCGACGCCGATGGCCTCACCGTGCACGCCGATGGCGAGCGGCGAACACAGCATCGCGACCACGTGGCCAATGTCGGTCGCGGTGACGACATGCTTGAGCACGGTGCGCTCGTCGGCGGCCTTGCGGAGCGCCTCGCCGGTCGTGCCCTCGCGCTGCGCCTGCTCGGCGTAGCGTTCGAGCGTGGCCTCTGTGATCGTCTGCCCGGGGTAGATGGCGTTGACGGTGATGCCGTAGGGCCCGAGCGTATTGGCCATGGACTTGGTCAGGTTGACAGTGCCGATGTTACGGATGCCCCCGCTCACCGCGGTACCGGGGGCGCGGCCGGCGCCCCCGCTGATGTTGATCACGCGCCCCCAGCCGGCCTGCTTCAGGTACGGGATGGCCGCCTGGACCGTGCGCAGGTAGCCTACCACCTTCTCTTCGAAGTCGCGCAGGACGTCCACGTCGCTCACCGTCTCGACCGTGCCGGGCGTGCCGCCGACACGGGCTGCGTTATTGATCACGATGTGAATACCGCCGAGTTCGCGCGCCGCCGTGTGGACAAAATGCGTGATGGCGTCCGCATTCAGAGTGTCACAGACGATGGGGACGATCTTACGGCCCGACTCCTGCGCCAGCGTAGCGGCCGCGTCCTTCAGTGGGCCTTCAGTCCGGGCGCAGATGGCGACATCGCAGCCCTCGATCGCGAGCTGGCGAGCGATCGCCCGGCCGATGCCGCGGCTGGCGCCGGTGACGATGGCTTTCTTGTCGGTGAGTTGCAGATCCACTGGTTTCTCCTTCGTACGTAAACGTGAGACAGCGGGTGCGCGCGCCACTCCGCCGCCCATATCATGCTGTCATGCATTACAAAACGCATCACCGAGATACGCTGCTGCTACGGTCCACGGCTCCAGCGTCAACCGTTGCCTCTCCGGCCCTCTCGACCGCCGCGAGTCGTTGCGGTCGCTGATCTCGATGTATCCCGGGCGGAAGACCGTTGCACAGTAGCACGGCAGCAGGCCGGCGTCACGCGCCGCCCGTTGGAGTTGCTGCGTCTTGGCAACGACCTGGCGGTCGACGGCATGGGGCAGGGTGGGCAGGATTGCTGCATAAAAGTCCGCAATGAGGAGGGTCGTGTGGGCGCGGTCGAGCGTCAAGGCAGCCATGGAACACCTCCAGCCAGGTGAGAAAGTCACAGAGCGTGCATGCGTACAGGGGGCATCATATCACAGAGCGATGCCCCAGGTGTCCTCACTGCGCAGCAGGCGCACATGCGCGGAGGAGCAGCCGTGCAGAAACGTGCGGTTGTGCAATGGTTGGAATTCCTATCCGCGGGGCCTGCTGCCAGAATTTCCAGACAGTGGCGGAATTCGCCGCAGACACAGCCAGCATAGCTCAGGCCTCCTGGAGTCATGGCATAATGCCACCCGACACCTTGCACTCAGTATGACAGCCGCCGATAGATATCTGTCAGGCCACGGACCAGATGGCCAGGTTGCGGCAGGATCTGGAAATTCTCACTCCCGAACATCTGGGGCAGATAGAGTTTTGCCTGCACATCGACAGCCAACGCATAGGTGTGGATCCGCGCCTGGTGCACCTCTCGAATCGCCCGACGGACGTCGGCAATGCCATAGCGGCCCTCATAGCGGTCGTAGTCGGCTGGCTTGCCATCGCTGATAAGCAGCAAGAGCTTCCTGGTTGCCTGTTGCTGCTGGAGTATCGCGATACCGTGGCGTAGCGCGGGGCCAATGCGCGTATAGCCGGTTGCTTCGAGGCTGCATAGAGCGGCCTTACAGCGCGACCAGGGCGCGTCAAATGACTTGAGGACGATAAAACTGCAGTCACGCCGCGTATGACTGTAGAATCCAGCAATGCCAACCCGATCACGCCACTCAGCCAGGACTTCGCCCAGCACCATCACGGACTCTTTGGCAATATCCAGTACACGTGAGCCCTGGATCCAGGCATCGGTCGAATAGCTTATGTCAACTAAGAGCAGGGTTACCAAGTCACGCCTGTGTCGCCGTCGCGCCAGATACAGCCGGTCGTCTGGCTGGTGCCCACTGCGCACTGTGGCATAGCGGTCCACTACCGCATCGAGGTCAATGTCAGCCCCTTCAGGCTGGCGGTTTCTGAGTACTCGGGTGCAACGCACTTTGTCGAGCAGCAGGCGGAGGTCATGCACGATTCGGGCGTGTTTGTGCAGCGTCGCTGCGGCAGTCGTCGCAGCGTGTGGCAAGGGGAGTGGCGGACGACTGACATAGACCGTGCACCAGCGCCGCCTGTACTGCCGTATCTTGCCATCCCATTCGTCATAGACAAACGCGGTTGAGGCCGGTGCGTTGGTGTCTGGCAGATCCCCAATGTCTCCGTCGAGTCGTAGATCTGCTTTATAGATCGATTGTGTCCGCGTCGGGCTGCGGATCACCTCGCTGAGATCCAATGCTGCCAGGGCTTCCATGTGTTGGGCCAGCTCATCAGTGCCGTCCGGAGTGCGTGTTACACCTTGGAATGCTTCGGCCGTTTCGAGCTTGTCAAACGTGTGCATGAGCACATCGTTGTCGATGTCGCGCTGGTCCAGCTCCACACGACGCACCTGCTCTTTCGGTTTGCCAGGCAACTCCGTGCCAGTCGGTAAGGCGCCCTGCGTTGCGTGGTCGGTCTCCCCTGGCCTGAGGCTGCGTTCGTGCGGTGGCGCTGGCAGTAATTGTCCCCACAGGACCACAGGTAGCACGTGGGAGGCGGACGTCTGACGTACCTCCAGGTGGAGTGCAGTCCAGAGCGCCTGCGCTGTCTCGGCACTGCACCCTCCAGAGGCAGCAGTGACGCTGCGGTACAGCTACTCCCAGCCTGGGGTGCCGTCCGCTGCTGGCAATGGATGTCCTAACAGCGCCTGGGTCAGCGCTTCCAGGCACGCTGCCACAGTATCGAGCGTAGGCCAGGGGAGACGCGAACGCAGCAGTACAGGGAACCATTGCTCGCGCAGCGTACGCGTCATTGGGAGAGTCGCTTCCAGAGCACACAGTGTGGCAGGGACAACCAGCAAAGTGCGCCAGGCTTGCCAGGCTGGCTGCTGAGCCTCGTCCGCATTCAGGGTCAAACCAAGCTGGCGTGACATGACGGTATAGGCCACACGGTAGAGATAGGCCTGGACATTCTCTTCTGACGTTGCGGCAAGACTGATGCCCCGTGGTAAGTACAGCACCACCCCGCACTCACGGGCGCCCGCTGTGCCAGTGTCCACGGGTTGTCGCTGCACGCCAACACCCAGGTCCCAGCCCATCGGCGGGAGCAGCTGGAGCGCTTACTCCGCTCCATGGCACGAGGCGCCGTGGCGTTGGAGCGTCTCCACGAAGATGCCCGTGGGGACCTCGTCTACACGTGCACAAAGCCGTGGTCTGACGGCACGACCGGCATCACACTGTCACCTGTCGCATTGCTCGAAAAGCTGGCGGCACTCGTGCCGCTGCCACGGGTCCACTTGGTCCGCTTATGGAGGGTGTCTGGCGCCGCACAGTCTGCGGCGTGGGGCGATCATCCCGACGCTGCGCCAACAGGGTGTGGATGGGCGTCATACCACGACAGCGTCGTCTCCCTGGAACTGGGCGCGGCGGCTGCAGCGAGTGTTTGCCCTGGCTCTGACGCGCTGCCCGTTCTGTCAGCGTGGCGCGCTCCGGATCGTTGCCGCCATCACCCACGAGGCGGTGCTCACGCGGATCCTCCGGCATCTGACCCTGGTGTCCGTCCCACCTCCCAGTGCCCCTGCCCGTTCTCGCCAAGAGACGTTCGACTGGGTGGCCTCAGCTCACGCCATCGCATGTGGCCTCGTGGGCGACGTGCGTGCGACGGAGGGGTGTCTCGTGAGCGGGCGACACCTCTGAGCTTTGAAATCCCGTCCCCCCCAGCTTTCCCTGAGCCGCGCCACCCCTGGCGGTCTCCTCCCCTCCCCCCTCTTGCGGCGCGCGTCCAGCCCCAGGGGGGCTATGCCGTGCCGCTCTATGCCTTGCGCTGGGGCGCGCGGGCGGGGCTGCCGCGCGGCGCGGGGGGCGCAGGAGGAG
>WNFE01000464.1_pt1 | contig 28626 bp, 25 predicted proteins | sample 5400451 | NCBI WGS metagenome assembly WNFE01 (sample SAMN13153344, study PRJNA577476) | soil metagenome | isolation source: 200 cm saprolite under Douglas fir tree site 2 hole 2 | place: USA:California | collected 2015-04-18
CAAATGAGGACCGGCGCGGCTTCGGGTGTGGCTAGCAAATATCTGGCACGAAAAGACGCGACGGCGGCGGGAATTGTTGGAACCGGCGGGCAGGCGCGCACACAACTGGAAGCGATTGCCTCGGTTCGAAAGCTGAACTCGGTGAAGGTGTATGGCCGAGACGCGAAGCGGCGCGAGAAGTTTGCGAGTGAGATGTCGTCGCGACTCGGGATTAGCGTACAGAGCGTGGCTTCGTCTGCGGAGGCAACTTCAGACGTCGCGATTATTTGTACGGCGACCACCGCAAGCGCGCCCGTGGTGAGCAGCGAGCACGTATCTCCCGGCACGCACATCAACGCCATCGGCGCAAATCACATGCGCAAACGCGAACTGGACGCCGCAACGGTAGCTAGGTGCAGCCGGATCTATGTCGATTCGATCGAGCAATCGCGACAGGAAGCCGGGGACTTAGTTTTGGGCTTTGCCGGGCACGAACAGCGATGGGACACGGTGCGCGAATTGTCCTCGCTGGTGGCGGGGATTTGTCCGGGACGCACCGAGGAAGCGCAGATCACGCTCTTCAAATCGAACGGAATCGCTGCCTGGGACCTGGCCGCGGCCGTCTGTGTATACAGAATGGCGCAGGAACAAAAGCTTGGCAGGCAGTTGCCTCTTTGGCAGTCCAGCTAGAACACTTCCGCCGAACTGGAAGCAGTCGCGCTATTCTATTTCTGACGAAGCTGGACATGAAAACACTCCCAGACCATCTCCGCAAAGGAATGAAGCTCGTAATCATCGGATGCAATCCGACGGAATCGTCGGTGCGCACGGGTCACTACTATTCGGGCCGCGGAAATCCATTTTGGCCGGCGCTTTTCGATACCGGCGTAATTCCCGAGCCGCTGGAATACCGCGACGACAAACGAATCATTGAATTTGCGATTGGGCTGACGGATCTGGTGAAACGACCAACGCGAACCATCGAGGAACTGACGCGGGAAGATTATGCCGAAGGGCGAATCGTGCTTTCGCAGAAGCTGGGCGAATACCTGCCCCATGTGATCGCGTTTAATGGGAAGAGCGTGTATGAACAGTTTGCGCAGCGCCGCGCAAAATTGGGATTGCAAAAGGATTTACTGTACGGCGCGAAGGTTTATGTCTTGCCAGCGACGGATTCCCAACATGTGCAAAAGCCAAAGGATCGGTTGACGCATTTCCGGAAGCTGGCGGCGCTGGTTCGAAAAGTTGGAACTGTTCGGGACACGAAACCACTCTAAAATCATCGCGGAGGATCTGATGAGCAATCCGCCTGTTGCCTCTCCAGCAGGTCCAGTTCTGCTCGAAACCATCGAAAACGGCGTGGCGCTGCTGGTGATGAACCGTCCGGACAAACTTAATTCGTTGAACAATGAGTTGGCGACTGCGCTAAACCAGACATTCGAAAGAATCGGCAAGAACGATGCTGTGCGTGTAGTGGTGCTGACTGGAGCAGGAAGAGCTTTCTGCGCTGGAGGCGATTTGACGGCGATCGGGAAAGGGCGAGAGGCCCGAGACAGCAAACAACTGGAACCGATTTTGCGTATGGGAATGGGCGCGATGCTGCGCATGAGGATGATCCCGCAACCGGTGATTGCTGCCGTGAATGGCGCGGCGGCTGGCGCGGGAATGAATGTAGCGCTAGCAGCCGACATTCGAATCGCAGCGGAAGAAGCGATCTTCGGGCAAACTTTTGCAAAGATCGGATTGTTTCCCGATTACGGCGGGACTTACTTTTTGCCACGACTGGTGGGCCCATCGAAAGCCGCCGAGATGTTTTACACTGGTGACATGATCGACGCGCAGACTGCGCTGAAGCTGGGACTCGTCAATCGCGTCGTGCCCGGCGCGCAACTGGAAGCGGAGGTGAAGAAGTTTGCAGCAAAGCTGGCCGCAGGTCCGCCCATTGCCATGCGTGCCGTCAAGCAGACGTTGTTTGGCAGTGAGAAAGACGCTCTTGGCAAGGCGCTGGAGGCAGAGGTGCAGCATCAGATGAGATGCTTTGCTTCGGACGATTGCCTGGAAGGCGTTCGCGCTTTTTTTGAGAAACGCCCTCCAGCCTTCAAGGGCCGCTGACTAATTTATAAGCCGATGAGCGAAATCGAAATCAGCGTCGCGGAGTTGCAGCGGCGGCAAAAAGCCGGAGACAAATTCCTGTTGGTGGATGTGCGCGAACAATGGGAGTACGACGCGTGCCGTATTGAAGGCGCGAAGCTGATTCCGATGCGCACGATTCCGGCGAATCTGCAGGCGCTGGACGGCGACGAAGACGTAATCTGCTATTGTCATCATGGGCAGCGCAGCCTGGATGTGGCGGCGTGGTTGCGCTCGCAAGGCGTGGAAAGCGCGCAATCGCTTGCGGGTGGTATTGATCGCTGGTCCATCGAAATCGATCCCAACGTTCCACGCTACTAAATCCAACGATTACCTGGCGCTTGCAATCTACAGGAGAGCAGCAATGCCGAAAGTAAAGATAAAGTTTTATCAGAAGTCTTCTTGAACGACCTGCCGCAAAGCAAGAGGTCTCTTGCTAGAGTTGGGAGCAGAACTGGAAACGCGTGATCTGGACACGCAACCGTTGTCCGAAAAAGAATTGCGGGAACTGATCGGAACGCGCGATTACGTGCCCTTTCTGAATTCGCGCAATGAACTCTATCGCGAGATGAATATGGCGGAGAAAACCCCTTCGCGCGACGAAGCCATACGCTTAATGTCGAAAAATGCGAACCTGATTAAGCGGCCAATCGCCACGCGTGGCGAAGAGATAGTTCTGGGATTTGACGTAACCGCGTACATGAAATTGATAAAATAGCCAAGCCAGCGAACAAGAAATAAATAGTTCTCCGGAGAATCCCCAAAATGGAAGTGAAAACGATCGGCGTGATCGGCGCTGGAACGATGGGCCGTGGAATTGCCTATGCTTCGGCCCTGGGCGGCTATCGCACGATTCTGGAAGATGTGATGCCGGAAATGTTGACCAAGGCGCGCGCATGGATCGCCCAGGCATTCGACGAGGGAGCGAAGCGCGGCAAGCTTGCGGCCGAAGAGGCCGCGGCGGCCCTGAAACGCATTTCGACGGCGTCTTCGGTCGAAGATGCCTGCCGCGAGTCTGATTTTCTGATCGAAGCGGTACCGGAAGAAATGGAGCTGAAGCTCGAATTGTACACGCTCTTCGACAAATTCGCGAAGCCGAACGCAGTGCTGGCCAGCAACACCTCCTCGCTCTCGATTGCTGAAATGGCGGAAATGACTTTCCGGCCGGAACTGTGCGTCGGAATGCACTTCTTCAATCCTGTGCACAAAATGCGTTTGATTGAGATTGTGCGCGCGCCAAAAACTTCCGACGAGACTATTGCGACTTGCCGCGAAGTAGGAGTCCGCATGGGCAAGGAAGTGGTGGTTGTGAAGGAGTCGCCCGGTTTTATTACCAGCAGAGTGAATGCACTGATCGGCAACGAAGCATTCGCGATGCTGGAGGCGGGCCTCGCCTCGGCTGAAGACATCGACAAAGCGGTGAAGCTGGGCCTGAATCATCCCATGGGCCCGTTTGAAATGGTGGACCTGGTGGGCCTGGACGTTCGGCTGCGAATCCTCGAATACCTGCACGAGACGCTCGGTGAGAAGTACCGTCCGAATAATTTGCTGAAAAAACTGGTCGCGGAGGGCCGGCTTGGCAGAAAAAGCGGCCGCGGGGTCTATGAGTACTCAACGCAAGAGCGTTCGAGTGGCTCGTAAGGTACTATGTTTTTTCCCGCGCTCGATTGCGTTCCATTGAATAACACACTGTGATATAACGAGCCAGTTACCGTTGTCCTCAGCCTTACTTTTGCAACGCCCATTCGCCTTGCGGCCTTGTCCGTTGCTCTCGGAGGTCCAACGTGAATATTCCTGTCGAGAGCCCTTCCCATTTTCAAAAACTTTTGCAGCGACGACATTCTTCGTGTAAAAACGTGACCACATTAGCCGCACGCATTCAGGATTCCGCGGGACAGCTGAGCGTATTGGCGGTTCGCGTCAACAAAAAAGCCGCCAAGAAATCCAACGCGATGCTGCGCTGCGACTGCCAGCATGCCAAGAGTATCCACTCGCGGATGTATGCGAATCAGAAGCTCGGTACGTCCTGCAATTTTCCCGGCTGCAGATGCAAGGCGTACAGCCCGGCTCGGGATTAGGGGACGGGCGAGTAATGAGCAGAGGATAGTGAGTAGTGAGTGTGAATCGCGGTGCCATGCGGCTTGCGATGTGTCGCGCCAAAAAACGACACCAGGCGCGCGATCAAGGCTGCGGTTTTTTGAGGTGCGGCCGCCCGTCATCCGCGGCCGGCGGAGCCGGGGCCGCCTCGCCTGTGGGTTTTGCGGTCGAAGCAGCTTGTGCGCCGCCTTCGCTATAAGGCTTTTTCAGGTAGCGTTCCGCCGTCTGTTGCGCGCTTCCGGTATTGTCGTTGGTCTGTTTCGCTTTGCTGTACTCGTTGACGGCGCGCTCGCGCTGCCCCAGCAAATCAAAAATCATGCCCAGGTACAGATGTCCCCAGACCTCGGTCCATTTTTCCGATGGTTCGGGCACGGATTGCAGTGATTCACGAAACGCATTGGCCGCGGCCTGATAATTCTTCTGATAAAAGAACGCTTCGCCCATGCGGAAATTGGCCAGCGGCCGTCCCGGCTGAATATTCAACGCCTTTTGATATTGCTGGATAGCATCATAGTAGCGGCCGGTTTCGGCAAGCTCTTCGCCGCGCGCAATCGCCGCGCGGGCGCGCAAGCCCGAATTGCCTTTCAGGACTACATTGTTCGGATCGATTTTGATGCCGCCAGGTTTGGGCCGGCCGAATGTTTCCACGGTGAAGGTGGATTCCGTTCCGGTTACGTCCACGGTCTTGATTTCTGGATTGCCTTCGGTTTCGATGCGCATCTGCACCGGCATGGAAAAGGTGTCCAGCGGTTGCGAAATTTTCCCTACGACGCGAAAGCCCTTGGGTGTGCGATAAACGACGTATTCAACTTTAAAGTCCGGCACCCCGGTGGAGTTCAGCCACTGCACGAAAAATCCGGAAAGGTTTGGCGGCTCCTGGCCTGCCTTCATTGCGGACTGCGTCTGCTGGATGGCCATTTGCTGGAATTCCGCGTTGGTGGCGCTTTTGCCCGCATATGTTGCATAAAAACGGTGCAGCAGCGTTTTGAAAGACATCTCGCCCATTTGCGCGCGCAACATGTGAAACATCATCGCGCCTTTGTTCATCACCACCGACCGATAATCACTGGTGAAAGGAACCAGCCGCGCAGCCTGAGAAATTGGCGATGCTTCTTCATTCATCAGTGCCCCGACTGCGAAGTCATCTACCGCGCGCAGTCCGGCTTCCGCGCCGGCATTTTGCTCGGCATACAGCGCTTCCGAATAGCGTGCCAGGCCGTCGCTGATCCACACATCACCGCGAGTCGCCGGCAGCACTTGGTTGCCCCACCACTGCGAAGCCACCAGGCGAGCGATCACGCGATCATTGATTTTGGGATCCCATGCTCGCTGCGATAAAACAATCAGCCCCGGTCCGGAAAATTCCCGCAAACCGCCATCGGGAATCTGCACCACGGTGAACTCCGGCTCCGCCGGCAGCGAGCCAAATATATCCGAAAACACATTTACTGAACGTGCCAGCGAATTTGCAAAGTCTTCCGGTTTGGCTGTGGCGGATCGCGGCGCATAGACGTTTACGCTCAGACCTTCAGATTGTTTGGCACTCAGCTGCAGCGGGCCTGCCACGAACGAACCATTCGGCGCTGCGTTCGGGCACTCGAACACGTACAAGAGCCGGCCGCCTTCCGCCGCGGATTTGGCGGGCACGGCCGAAGGCGAGAGCGACTTGCCCGTTCCCGCCAGCGCAAAAGTGTCTGGTACGGTCAATCGGAAAGTGGCGGTGTAACGGTTGGTCGGATACGCGGTCAGAGGAAACCAGCGAGCCGGAAGCAACAGGTACGCGCCGTCTTTGTAAATGGAAGCAAGGCGCACTCCGGGAACCGGGCTGTTGTTTTCGTTGGCCAGCGGACCGGCGTAAGTAAAAGTCAGAGTCACAGTGGAATTGGCGGTGGCGGCCGAGGGCAGATTCACGTTCAGGAGAAGTGGATTCAGGTTGTCGCGTTCGAAGTTGAATGCTTTGCCCGCCCCGTTCTTTACTTCCGTGACGCTCAGGTTCGGATGCAGCTCCACGCGCACAATGCTGGATACCTCCGTGGCGCGGAAGTCCACTTTGGCCGTCGCAGAAATTGTCTGATTTGCAGGATCGATCGTTGCGGCGATGTCGTAATGAGTCGCCAGAAATGGCAACTGTGCGACGTCCTGCGCCTTGGCAGCAACAGTCAGCATCAGCGAACTGGAAAACAGCACTGCACAGAGCAGCCGGGACGGACGAGACGGTTTGGCGAGAAGGGCCATCGGTTCCATTTCCTTTGGGGCGACTACAAGGCTCCCTCTATAGGATAGCAGCGGGTCAAGAAGCGTTGCCAGACGGGGTGGTCAACAATCCGTAAATTGCGTCGGCGGCGCGCTGGACGGCTCCCGGAGGGCCAAGTCTGCGGCGAACTTCGGCAAGTTGCACGCGCATGGCTGCGGTGGCTGAGGAGTCGCGTAGCAAGCGCAACGTCTCCGCCGCCACTTTCTCTGGCGTGAAATCCTTCTGGATGAGTTCCGGCACCACTTCGCGCCCGGCGATGAGATTGACCATACTGAAGAATTTCGTTCGCACCAGCGGCTTCGCCAGCAGCGCCGTCAGCGAAGTTACGCGGTATACCACAATCATTGGCCCATCGAGCAGCGCTGCTTCCACGGTAGCTGTTCCGCTGGAGACGATGCTGGCATCGGCGTGCGCCAGCGCGTCGTAGGTCTGACCTTCGATCACGCGCACATTCAACTGGCTTGGCCAGCCTTGTTTCACAAATTCGGCGCGGCCCGGCGCTGCGGCTACAACAAATTGCACCGGCATCTCCGCATGAATCCTGGCGCAGGCTTCACGGAGTAGAGGAAGGTGGCGCGCGAGTTCGGAGTTGCGGCTCCCGGGAAGAATCGTCACCAGCTTTTTCGCTGGGTCCAGCCCATGCGCTGCGAAAAATGCTTCGCGAGTTTGCGTTGGTGCCACATTGCCGACCAGTGGGTGGCCGATGAATTTCACGGGCACGCCTGCATCGCCGAAGAATTTTTCTTCGAATGGGAAAATGCAGAGCGCCAGCGCAAATCGCCGTTTTACGATGCGCACTCGCCACGGCCGCCATGCCCAGAACTGCGGACAGATGTAATAAACGTTGCGAACACCGAGAGGCTTCAGCTTGCGGGCCAGCCGCAAATGGAAGCCGGGAAAGTCAGTCAGGATTGCAAGCGCGGGCCGGCGTTTCTCCGCGGCACGCAGCAGTCTGCGCATCGCGCGAATCAATTGAGGAAGATGCGCGAGAATTTCCGTAATACCGAGCACCGAAACTTCGGAATAATCGGTGATAACTTCCACGCCCGCGGCGCGCATCTGGGCACCGCCCATTCCGAAAATGTCGCAATTTGCGCGTGCTTTCAATGCGGCGGCGAGTTGCGCGGCGTACATGTCGCCGCTCGCTTCGCCCGCGGATAAAAGGATTTGCGTTGGCGGCATTGTGCGGATGCGCGCTCAGTCTGTTGCGGGCAGGGGAGCAGGGAAGTTCGGAAACGGTGCCGGAGAGCCGTTGGCGGCCTGAGGCAAATGTAGTTCCTGCTCTTTGTATTGCAGCTGGTACAAGCGGTAGTAAATGCCGCGTTGCGCGAGAAGCTCCTGATGAGCGCCCTGTTCGCGCAGGCGGCCCTTGTGGAACACCAGGATTCTGTCGGCATATTGAATCGTGCTTAGGCGATGCGCAATCACTAGAGCGGTGCGCCCGGTCAGCAGCTTGTCCAGCGCTTCGCGAATCAGCAATTCCGTTTTGGTGTCTACGCTCGAGGTCGCTTCGTCGAGAATCAGGAAGCGCGGATTGTGCGCAAGCGCTCGGGCAAAATTGATGAGCTGGCGTTGTCCAACGGAAAGAGTTGAGCCGCGTTCGTTCGTGGGAGTTGCGATTCCTTCCTCAAGCGTACGTACAAAATCGCCCAAGCCGATCTTGTCGATGGCGCGTTCCACGTCTTCGCGCGTGATGCCCGGGGTGCCCAGGCGAATGTTGGACTCGATCGTTCCTGTGAACAGGAACGGATCCTGTAGCACGATTCCGAAATGGCGGCGCAAGTCCTGCAAATCCAGGAAGCGGATGTCCACGCCATCCAGAAGAATCTGGCCGCGCTGAATATCGTAGAAACGCAGCAGCAGGGAGATAAGAGTGGTTTTGCCGGCACCGGTGTGACCGACGATTGCGAACGTCTGGCCAGGTGAAATCCGGAAAGACACGTCGCGCAGCACCCAGTCTTCATCGCTGGGTTCGGGCGCATTCTTTTTTTCAGGGTCTGCAAGTACAGACCCTGAAACCCGGCGATAACTGAACCACACATTGCGGAATTCGATTTCGCCGCGTGCCGCCGTCAGGCGGTGAGCATCAGCGCGGGATTCGATCGTGACCGGTTCATCAAGCAGCTTGAAGATGCGTTCGCTCGCAGCCATCGCCGATTGCAAAATATTAAATTTCTCGCTCAAGTCTTGAATCGGCCGGAAGAAGCGTTGCGCATACATGGTGAAGGCGGTCAGGACGCCGAGCGTGAGAGCGCCATTAAGAATGCGAAGTCCGCCGGTCCAGAAAATCAGCGCGATGGTTGCGAAACTCAGAAACTCCACGCCCGGATAGAACAGCGCATAGGCCAGAATCGCGTCGCGCCAGGCCAGCATGTTCTCACGATTGCGCCGTTCGAATTCCGTCATGGCCTTGCGCTCGCGGTTGAACAGCTGCACCACGTGCATCCCAGAAATATATTCCTGCAGAAAAGAATTGATGCGCGCAATCGCCGTGCGGATTTTGCGGTTGGCTTCGCGAACGTAGTGCCGAAAAATAAAAGTGACAATCAAAATTCCCGGCAGCACAGCCAGTGTAGCCAGCGCGAGGCGCACATCAATCCAGAAAAGCACTACGGCCATGACCACCAACAAGAATAGATCGTTGATCATGGTAACCACGCCCGCTGCGAACAGATCATTCAGCGCGTCTACGTCGGTGGTAACGCGGGTAACCAATCTGCCGACGGGATTGCGGTCGAAATAGGTCATGGGTAGTCGTTGCAAATGGCCGAAAATGCCGCTGCGCATGTCGTACATGGTTTGCTGGCCGACGCGCTGCATGATGCGTATCTGTGCGTATTGAGCGAGAAAATCAAACAGCAAGATCAGAAAGTAAATCACGGAAATTATTAAAATCCCTCGCCAGGCTTGCGCCTCTCCAACCGTGCCGTTCATGGCGGGAACGAAGTAACGGTCAATGGCATTCTTGAACATCAGCGGCGGGGCCAGTTCCAATGGAGTGACAATCGCCACCATGCCCAACGCCAGCACCACCCACCATTTGTACGGCGCCATGTACTGCAGCAGCCGCCGCATCAAGCGCGAGTCGTACGCTTTACCGAGGGCCTCTTCTTCGTGCGGATTTACCGGTGCGGTGCTCATGCGCGTTCCAGCTCTTCTTCCAAGAGTTGTTTCTGATACAGGTCGGCATAATATCCGCCGGCAGCGAGCAGTTCATCGTGCGTGCCGCGCTCGGCGATCTTTCCATCAATCAGCACCACGATCTGATCGGCATCTCGCACCGTCGAAGTGCGATGCGAAATCAAAATCGTCGTGCGACCATCCATGATGCGTTTCAAGCCGGTCAGGATGCGTTCTTCGGTCTGCGTGTCCACACTCGAAAGCGCATCATCCAATATCAAAATACGCGGATCGCGTATCACGGCGCGGGCAATTGCCGTGCGCTGTTTTTGCCCGCCGGAGAGAGTGATTCCGCGTTCTCCGACCACCGTTTCATAGCGCTTCGGAAAATCCTGAATGTCGCCATCCAGATTGGCAATCCCGGCGGCTTCGAGTACCTGTTCATTGGTAAATGTAGGCAATCCAAACGCGATGTTGCCACCGATGGTCTCGCCGAACAGGTACGTGTCCTGCGGCACGAAGCCAATCGAACCACGCAGCGCGGCCAGCGGCCATTCTTTCAGCGGCTTTCCGTCCAGGTATAACTCGCCATCCGGCGCTTCCCATAAACGAGCAATCAGCGCGGCCAGCGTAGTCTTGCCGCTGCCTGTCGGTCCCACAATTGCGAGCGTCGAGCCGGCCGGAATCTTCAAATCAATGTTCTGCAGCACTGGATGCGAACCGCTCGAATGGCCGTTGCCTTGTCCGTTGGACTTCGCTTTCACCTTCGAATCGTTTCCGGCCAGCGAAGTCGGGTAGCTGAACGTCAGTCCGCGAAACTCAATCTCACCCACCGGCTTCGTATTTGGTGAACCTTTCGCAGTCGAATCGTCAATACTCGGCTGCGCCGAAAGTATGTAACTGAGTCTTCCCATCGACGCCGCGCCGCGCTGAAAAATATTAGTGACCCAGCCCAACGCGATCATCGGCCACACCAGCAGTGTCAGATAGGCGTTGAAAGCAATCAAAGCACCCAGTGAAATCTGTCCACGCAGCAATTGATGTCCGCCCTGCCACAGGACAATCAGGAAGGTGGTGCCGATCAGCGCCTGCAGCGACGGCATGAACATGCTCCAGGTGCGAATCAGCTTGATATTGCGCGCAACATATTCGCGGTTCGGTTCGTCGAACTGCCGCTGCTCGGCTTCTTCCTGCGCGTAGGCTCGCACCACACGTACCCCCGACAAGTTCTCCTGCACGCGCGCAGTTAAGGTCGCCAGCGCCGCCTGGATTTTTTCGTAGAGATCGTGAATCGTGCGCCCAAAGAACCATACCGCCACCGCAACCACCGGAGCCGGCAACAAAACCCACAGTGTGAGCGAAGGCGAAAGAGCAACCATCACCACAATCGCGAAAATCATGGTCACGAGGGTCGTGGCGCTGTACATAATTCCCGGTCCCAGGACCATGCGCACCGAATTCAAGTCATTGGTCGCGCGCGACATCAGTTCGCCGGTGCGATTGCGCACGTAAAATTCCGGCTCCAGCAGCAACAGCCGCTTCAACAAGTCATTGCGTATGTCGAATTCGATGTCGCGCGAAACCCCGATCAATTTCCAGCGCGCCATAAAAGACAGAAAACCCTTGATGCTCACGCATAAAATCACAATCAGGCAGTAGATCCCGAGCGTTCTGCGGCTTTTGGCCTGGTAAAAGGGAATCGAGCGGCTAAGTCTCGACCCAGCCAGCACGGTAACCGGGATCCCCACGTGCGCCTCAGTAGAGTGTTCGAAAGGAGCGGCACTGCCGGCAAGCGTGTCCGTGATCACTCCAGTAGCCAGCGGAATCACGTTTCCAATAATTCCCATAAACAACACGCCAACCAGTCCCAGCACGATCGCCCACACATACCTGCGCAAATACGGCATCAGGCCGCTCAAGTCCTTTTTTGGCGGCGACTGTTGCACTTTTTCTTGTACCGAAGCACTCACCGTAGTTGCGACCTCTGCGTCGTAAGCGAAGGCGACTCACCCAAGAATTGCTCATACGTGCGATCCAACGATTGGTACCGTTTCGTTTTCGGATTCCAGCGCACTCCGATAGGCAGGACGTGCTTGTCCTCCATGCCTTTCACCGGAGTCAGATACAGCGTCAATCCTTTCGCCGGGTCTTGTTCGAACTGCAGCCGCCAGCCGCTAACCGGCTCAATCGGCGTCATTCCCAAATAGCCTTTGGCGTTCTTCAGATGTTCGTCGCAGCCGAAAATCTCCTTCCACTGCCCGCCATCATTTTCCGCAATCACCGCGCGCGTGACGATGGTTCCCGTGATGCTGTCTTTTGGCGTCTTTGGCACCACGTTTGCCACCAGGACTTGCTGCTTGCCGGTTTTCGCCAGATCGCCAAACGCCAGCACTTGCGATTCGCTTCCCAGCAGCGAATCAGCGGCAGACCGAACTTCGTCCGGCACCGCCGGCTCAGCGGGCTTTGCGGCCACCGGCTCTTCCGGCTTGGGCGCGGGACTGGTTCCACATCCTGCAACCAACGCAGACAACAGAAGGGAAACGAGAAGCGAGCGCGAGTAACTTGGTGCGACAGGCGGCAAAGGAGTCACTACCTTTCCAGACGAACATCGCGCCGCATTGTGAGCAGAATTTTCCATGGTTTGTTTGGCCAGGCTGGCTACAGACTCGATGCCGACAGCGTGATTTCAATCACCCGGCCCGGCTTGCCATCTTTCTCCACCGTGCAGAGCACTTCCATCATCTGCGGCACGTCCGGGCCCGCCCAATCGAATGCGTAATATAGCAATTCTAGCCGCTGCTGGTCTTTCGTGCTAGGACTGCGCGAATCCGGTTCCCCATACAGCTGCAACACGCGCGTGGCAGCGTCGCCGAGCCTCAATCCCAAGCCGGTGCTGAATTTCGGTGCCATCGCCACAGCGTTCGCACATGCGCGCAGAGGCCTGGCTTTCGTCTTGCTCAACCACACCGACTGAATGATTCCTTCGTCGCTAAAATTAACGTTCAATGCGTCGCCATCGCAGCTCTGCCATATGGCCGAGTGATTTTGCGCATCGTTCTTCGTTGGGTTACGCCAAAGTGCCTGCGCTCTGGCCATGGAAGTACGCCCCGGCGATATCCTCGCCAGGATTGTTTCGTTGCGACGGGGATAACTCTTCGACTCCACCGGACCGCCTGCAGCGGCGCCGATGGCGCTGGTCGCTAACAGCCCTAAACTAACGCTGGCCCAGAATCGCATCCAGGCGCGCTTCAAAATTTTCCTCTCCTTCACTCGACAACTCGTTTCGCTCGACTGGCAATGCCCGTTCAATGGACTCAATCCAGCTGAACAATTGTTGGATGTTTTCCCGCGTCTTTGCGGCATATTCACGCCGGTTCGCATCCACGGACATCCATTGCCGGAACGTTTTTTCGATCGGATGATCGGAACTGTCAAATGGATTCGAAGCAGCTCCCGGCGCCAGAATTCCCCCGTGCCCGGTAAAAAAATGTTCGAATCCCAGATCCACGCTAAATTGCCCCTCGCCCGCCGCTGCGCCGTCATCATACTCCAGCCCGCGGCAAATTATTTCCAGCGGCTTCGGCCCCTGCGTCCACTTCAGCGTTTCGCTCTCGAATGTCCACAGGTCCCACTGTGCATCCACAATGTAGGCACTGTCGCCGTGAATATGCTGCGCCGCTATCGCCGCCACTTCGGGCGCGCCAAAAGTGCCTTCGCGGAAATCCCACTCGGAAACAGGCGTCTCCGTCGGATCGATGGCCTGAATCACCAGATTGTCAAAACCGTTTCGCGGCGCAGACAGCGGCACAGTTGCCAAAAATCGTACAAACTGCGCAACCATCGACTCTCGCGAAAATTCCCGCGTCCAGATACGAAGATAAGCCCGGTTTGCCATGGAAAGGGAATTATACAGGGCATGCGAAGCCTAGGCGAATCAGGCAATAACAACTGGCATCGTCAATGAAAGAAGTGCTTACTTCGATTCTGGCCGGGACGTCTTCGAAAACTGATCGGTAATTTCCTGCAGCCGCTTGCGCAACGACTCTCCGACATTGGAAAAAACCTCGGCGCACGCACTCCGCAGTTTTTCCTCGGCGCTCGCGGACAGCCCTGAAACCACGTCGCGCGACTGGTGGTCCAGCTTGGCCACCGTCGTCAACAGCCAGGTGTTCGAAACATTGTCCAGGCGCGTCTTGAACTCACCTGTCGCGGTGCTGCTCAGGTCGGCCATGGATGCGCGCAATTCTTCTTGTCGCTTCTCGGTCATGGCCTTCCACGATTCCCACAGCGGCAAAAACCCATCGTTGATTTTTTCCTGCGCCTCGCGCACGCCATTCTCCAGCGCGGTGGCCATACCCGCTTGGAAGCCCTTCAAGAAGCTTTCCTGCTCATCGGTCAGACGCTGCGCAATTGTTTCCCGCGAAGCCGCGAATTGCCGGTTCGATTCCGCGGCGGTCTGGTTCACCGTTTCCTCAAAGCCATGCAACTCCTGCCGCGCGTGGCGTTGCATCTCGTCCATGAACGCCGCAGTCGTAGTGTCCGCGGCTTCCGCGAACAGTTCACGCGCACGATCAAAGGATTCGCGTACCACTTCCTTCATCTGGTTCTGCGAATGGCCCACAAAATTGCGGCTGGAATGATCAAGCTCGGCGGCAAACTCCGCGGAAACTTCTCCAGCGCGCTCGCGCAGTTGATGCCCGCCCTGTTCCACGATTTTTTCCGTCAGGCCATTTAGCTGCGTCTGCACTTTCTTTTCGTACCATTCCGCGGTCTTGTAGATGTCCTCGCGGGCCTCGTGACGCACATCGCCGGCTTTGCTCTCGAGCTCCGCAAGGTTGCGACTGATCACGCCTTGCGAAGCTTCCTGCAGCAATTCTTCCACGCCACCAAGATTTTCCCGGAATCGCGCCAGTGATTCAGCAAAAGCTTCGTCCGCCGCGCTGCGAATCCGCTCCTGCTGCAGCGTCAGCGAAGCGTCCAGCAGTGACCTTCCCCCCGCCATGCGGCTGATCGCATCATTGGTCTTTTCAATATGAGGTTCCGCTAGGCTGCGAACCTGTTCATCGAATTTTCGTACCGCATCCTGGCTGGCATCATCGAACGACTGCCGAATGCGCGTGTTCAAATCGTCGAACAGCGTTTCGCTTCGCCGGTGCAACTCATTGCGATGCAGCGACAGCACATCGTCGAGTTGTGATTGAAAACCTTCCAACGCGTATTGCTGCGTCGTGCCCAGCCGCTCAGAATATTGATCCAGTTGCGAAACCGTAGCACCGGCTCGCGCGATGGAATGTTCCAGCCGCGCCGAGTTCTCCTGCAGTCTGCCGAGTACATCGCCGTGAACTCGGTTAACCCTTTCCTCGGTTTCCGCTGCGATGCTCTTTGCCGCCTCGCGCAACGCCGCCATCCGTTGCTGCAATTCGCTGTCGAGATGTTCTTGGGTTTGCGCGCGCAGATCTGCAACGCTCTGGTTTGCCGATTCCGCCGCTCCCTGTTTCAGTTTTGCCACCGCCGATTCCACAAACTCTTGAATCTGCGTTCGTGCCAGATCTACCTGCGCTGTCAGACGCGCCTGCATCTCGCCTTGCGCATTTGCGGCTGCGTTTGTCAGTTGTTCTTGCGCCGCGCCTGCCGTCGCATTCAGCCTTTCCTGGTGCGCGCCAAACACTTCTTCCTGCTTCCGCACGCGGCTGTCCAGCACCGCAGAGGTCACGGATGCCTGCTCGGCAATCCGCCGTTCTAGTTCTTGCGATTGCGCGACGATTCGCCGCGCCACTTCTTCGGCTTCCCGGCACAGTTGTTGCACGCGCTCGGTAATTCCGGCCGCATGTTGCTCGTGCAGCGTATGCTGCTCAGCGCCGGCTTGCGATATCGTCGCCGTCACTTCGCGCGTTAACTGCTCCAGGTGAGGCGCTAGCCACTTCGGCAATTCGGCTTGTAGCGCTTTCGCTGCCGCGCTATACACCGCCCGGCTGCGCTCATCGCTTTCCCGTTGAATGCGTTCGACGGCGCGTCCCGATTCCGTTGCAATATCGGACTGCGCCGTAGTGAATTTCTCCTGCCATTTTTCCGTAGCCGTCTGGTGTTCGGTTGCCACCGCTTGTGCCGCTGCTTCGCGAGCCGCCGCGCTGATTTGCTGCTTCGCGTCCGCGATCAGGCGAGCCACTTGCCTCGCCAATTGCAGCGAAGCATCAGTCGTACTGGTTGGCGGCGGCAGAATGTGCAGCGTATCCGTACCGATTGCGGGAGGCGGAAGCTCCGGTTCAGCCGAAGGCTTCGCGTCTCTTAATTTCTCAGCCGATTTTTCCGGCAACGACAAAACAATGTCCTCATCCTTTGCCGCATGGCCCTTTGCGCCCACTGTCAAAACAAAATTGCCCCAATCCTCCGGTGGAAATCCGATGCCCCACACATTTCCTGGGAGCTCCAACTCCAGTGCCACTTGAAACAGTTGCCGCACCGTTCGCGGCCGCTGAATCCATGCCACTCGTCCACGCACTTGCCGCGGCGGCTGTCCCGGCTCCGCGTGGGGAATTTCCAGCGTCACCCACATATTTTTCAGGACGTAATGCTTCGATTGGTACCGACAGCCGTGGCAATTAATAATCAGGCTTGAAGTGCGCTCCACGAACGGGCGCCCCAGCGCGTCCACGCCGGTCACCAGCAGCGGCACGGCCTGCACAATTCGCGAACTGCGCCGCTTGCGCAGTTCTTCGCCCGCATTCATAGCGTTTTCTTGCACCATGTCCATTGGATCGTCGGCACGATCCTTGCCAAACTGTTCCCTGTCCGACGCTACATCCCTTGCTTATCTAGTCTGTTTTGCTCTGCTTAGCGGCGTTCCGTTTTGGGCACGTCGGCTTCTGCCTGGGGGTGCTTGCCGGTAAGGAAATCCCATATCTCTTTTGCCACCCAAATCGGGCCAACCAGTAAATAAACTGGCCCTTGGAAAAAAGCGGGATGGTTTCCTTCTACTCTGTGGCCCAAAAACAGCAACATCCAGCCAGCGATAAAAAACGAGCCGCCCCAGATCCACTTCATGAAGAGGAGCAACACGATCCCCGCAAAAATCAGCGGTATGCCAATTCCGTGCAGAATTTTATTCCACACTGAAGTGTGCTCGTGATTGTATTGCGCCATGTAGTGCGCCAGATCAGGCATAGCGCACCTCCTTGTGATGGGAAACTCACTGCAGAATTGTGACTCTATATCGAAAAAACTAAAATGGCCAGTCTGGACTAGGAGTACCACCGTCTCAGCCTAGTACGGCTTGTCCGTTTCATGCAGCGGCGGCTTTAGGCCGCTGCTCGTTCTTGCGCTACCCTGCCCCGCGATTTGTTTCAACCAGGCCTCGATGTGCACATCGTAAAACAGAGTTGTCATCCGGACCGAGTACAACACTGGATGCAGGAAGGATCTCAACTTCCAGTATTTGTCTCGGGTGTCAGCAATGCCAGAAAAACGCCAGCCATATCACGATCACCGCCACAAACACTGTAAACGCCGCATGAATCGCCCAACCGGCCCAGAAGAGCTTCCTTTGCCAGCGCGAGCGCCAGCACCGGTATCTCGCATTCCAGCAGCATGTGATACTGGCGGCGATTCGCCTCCACCGTTGCCAGCCCGTCCCGCATATCCTGATGCAAAAGCCCCGTAACGGCCACAATCACCAGCATGGCCGCTCCACCAGCCAGGACGATGCCCGCCTTGCCGTATCGCCGGAATATCGGCGCCGCGATTCCAGCAAAAATGCCGAGAAAGAAAACTACAACCGTAACTGGCCGGCCTCACGCTAACTGGACGATTTGGAAACTCGCCCTCGACTGTGGGGCCGCCTACAAGTCCCGCCGCCCTTCCATCGCTTTCATCATCGTGACTTCGTCCGCATACTCCAAATCCGCCCCCACAGGAATACCCACGCCAATGCGCGATACCCGCACTCCCAGCGGCTTCAGCAGCTTCGACAGATACATCGCAGTAGCCTCGCCCTCTGCGGTAGGATTGGTAGCCACAATGATTTCTTCGACCGACCCGCCCTTCAGCCGTTCAATCAGTTGCTTAATCTTCAACTGATCGGGCCCGCGCCCTTGCAACGGTGCCAGCGACCCGCCCAGCACGTGATACAACCCGCTGTACATTCGCGTCTTCTCGATGGCCATGATGTTGTGCGGCTCTTCCACCACGCAAATGGTGCGTTTGCTGCGGTTTGTCCCGGTGCAATATAGACATGGATCCGTATCCGTAATGTTTCCGCACACCGAGCACTCGCGAATCTTCTCTTTGGCGTCGCGGATCGCCTCCGCCAGTCCCAACGCATCTTCAGCCGGAATCCTTAATAAATAGAACGCCAATCGCTGCGCCGTCTTCTGCCCAATTCCAGGCAAGTGTTTCAGTTCATCGATCAGTCGTTCCACAGGAGCGGCAAAATCTGGCATGCCAATTGTGTAGCACACCCGCGCACACCCACGCAAACCACGTCAAAAACTAGCCTATCTGCCCATGTCTGTACTCCAACTCTATGACCGCACGGGCCGTCGCACCTATGTTGTGTCTGGCCTGACACAACACCTGCACCGGCGAATGGCCAAAGTCCTTATCTTTCAACATGAATTTTCCGGTTCACCAAATGCATTTCTGAATTCGGGTAATTTGGAGGATTCAAGTCATGATCGAACAACCTGACACGGCAACCGTAAAAACGGTCAGTCTGGACTCGGCTTACGTTGCCATCACCTGCGCGGCGCTCCTATACGCTGTCTCCTGGGTCATGGGCTGTTCCGCTGCGCCATCTCACAACTCTGGCGGTGGTAAAAAACTGGCCAGTTCCCACGAACTGAATCGTCGTCCGGACGAGGAAAAAGCGCTGACGGCAATTTCTGGCCGCAAACTCACCGTTGAAAAAATGGCGCAGCGCGCCGCAACCTCACTGCAATTTTCTAACGAAGAATATGGCGTAGCCTTCGATGCCCCGAAGGGTTACGTACTAAGGGAAGGAGAGCTGCCCAGCATGGACCGGGGCCTCGGCTATCTCGGGCCCATTCCAATGCATTTCGCCGAACCCGGCGGCATCCGTCTCGCCACCGTCGAACCACCCCAGGGCCTGCACCTCGGCACCAATTTCGTAAACGAGTTTTTCACCGTCAGCGCGCACTACGGTTCCGCGCAAGCTGTGTGCGCCGACTTCAATATTCCTGCCGAAACCCGCGGCGCTCCCCTCACCCGCACCGTCGACGGCATCGACTTCCACGGCTTCGCCGAATACTCGGCCGCCAGCATGCACGAATACAACGGCATCTACCTGCACGCCTTTACTAACGAAACCTGCTACGAAATAGGCTACGGAGTAGCTACCGCTGGCTCCAACGCATTCGCCATGAGCACCACCAACTCAGCAAACCTAAAAAATATCAACCCAGAAAATCAGCTGCGCAAATTAGAACGCATCCTGGAAAACGTCCACATCAATCCACCAGACTTCGAGCGCAACACCGCCGATTGAGGCTGGCTAGCTGCCACCTTCGGGTGGCCATCTTGAGTTGGCCTTTGTAAAGGCCGCCGCCTCCGGCCGGCGTTTTGGAGTACGACGGCTTGTCCCAGCTTTTCAGACGGGAAATAACGCAGATTCCAGACGAAGCAAAGCCCAAACGCCAAGCGCAGGAAAGCTCAGAAAGGAATTATTGGCTATTTCTTAATGGATAAAAAACCGCAGCGCTAAAATAATCCGGGGATCTTCATGCCGGGAATTCCGGGAATGCTTCCGGTGAGGGACTTCATCTGGGTGGCGAGTTCATCATCCACGCGGCGCGACGCCTCATTCACCGCGGCGCGGATCAAATCCTGCAGCATTTCCTGATCCTTCGACGCAAATACTTCCGGCTCAATGTGCACTTCCAGAATCTGTTTCTGGCCATTCATCTTGACGCTGACCATACCGCCGCCCGCCGACGCCTCAATCGCCACCGTGTTTACCTGACGCTGCAGGTCTTCCTGCACCTGCCGCAACCGGGACAACATTTGTTGAAGCGCATTGACTTCCATCACGAGACCTCTTCGCGCCGCTTCACTTCAGAAATCCTGCCGCCGAATCGTTGCAACATGGAGCGCACCATCGGATCGCGTTCAAATTTCTCACGCAATTCCTTGGCGCCGGACGCCGCTTGCGACGCATTCGCGGCCGCCGCTGCAACCGATTCCATCTTAGCACATACACGCACCGAGCGATTCAGCACCTTGCCCGATACGGCACGGATTTTTTCCAGCGAGTCACGGCCTTCCAGCATTTCCGCGAACGCGCGTTTCTCCGTTGCAAAAAATATGCGCAACTCCGCGCCTTCCAGTTCCCAGCGATGCGCATGCTCCAGCAATTCCCCCAGAAACTTTTGCTGCGCCTGAATTGTGCCGCGAATTTCGGCCACCTGCTCTTCGCTCAAGCCGCTCGCCGCCACACGATTCACCGTGGCTTCCGGCGCTAACTCTGAAATGTTCGAAGCCGGTTGTGTCTGCGCGTTCGAAGATTCCGATGCAGCCTCGCGCTCCGCTGCCTTCTCGTCCGCGATGATCGGGTGCACAACACTGGTCGCGACTTCGCTGTGATTCGCAAAAGTTTCCGGCCGTTTGCTCCAGGCGGGGGAATTGAAACTGAGCGGCGTCGCGGCCGAATTGGCAGCGGAATTATTCGGAGTGGCTGCAGGCGAGGCTCCCACACCTGCGGCAGCAGCATTCGCAATTTCATTCCTGCCGGACCAAGCATGTGTGGACGCAGGGAGGGTGCTGGCGCGAGCTGTGGAGCTTTTTGCTGCGCCGCCATTGCCGTTGGCGTCACCCAAATCTGCGAGCAATTCTTCGAGAGGCGCCAAGCGCCCGGCGTGAATGAGCCGGAGCAAACCCATTTCGAGGTGCACGCGAGGGTCAGGTTTGCGCCGCAGGTCATCATCGGTCTGCAGCAAGATATTGAAAAACCGTGTGAGGTCTTCTTCACTGAAGGTCGCTGCCGCTTTCGCCAGTGCTGGCCGCTGATCGGGAGTCGCGGCGATCAAATCCGAATCCGCGCCGCAGACGCGGGCGATTAGGAGATTGCGCATGTGGCGAATTGCTTCGCGGCAGAAGTGCTGCAGGTTGCGGCCTTCTTTTTGAAAGGTGTGCACCAGGCCGAGCGCGCGATCCGCTGAACCTGTGGCGATTGCTTCCACCAATTCATGCAGCGCATCGTCCGGCACCACGCCGAGAAGTTCGCGCACTTCCTTGTCCGGAATATTGTCGCCGCAATAAGCGCGTGCTTGCTCGAGCAGCGACAGCGCATCGCGCATGCTGCCTTCTGCCATCCGAGCGATCACGGCAACTGCGCCGTCGGCGATGGTCAGATTCTCTTCTTTGGCAATGTATTTGATACGATTCGCGATTTCATTGAACGTCAGCGCGCGAAAATGGAAATGCTGCGAGCGAGAACGAATCGTGTCTTCCAGATCCTCCGGCTGCGTCGTGGCCAGTACGAAAATTACTCGATCGGGAGGCTCTTCCAGCGTCTTCAGCAAAGCGTTGGATGCTTCGCCGGTCAGCATGTGCGCTTCGTCGAGAATGACGACTTTGCTGCGCGATGCCGCCGGCGCGTAGCGCACCATCTCGCGCAATTCGCGAATCTGGTCGATCCCACGATTGGAAGCGGCGTCAATTTCGATTACGTCCAGCGAACTTCCTGCCGCAATCTCCTTGCACGAATCGCAGACTCCGCACGGCTCGGCCGTCGGGCCATTTACGCAATTCATGGCCTTGGCCAGAATGCGCGCAGCGGTTGTCTTTCCCACGCCGCGCGCCCCGGAAAAAATATACGCGTGCGCCACGCGATCATTCTTGATGGCGTTCGCCAGCGTTCCTGTAACGTGTTCTTGTCCAACTAAATCTTTGAAAGTTTGCGGACGCCACTTGCGTGCAATTACCTGATAGCTCATGAAGGAGAGTCTCGCACGACGCGACGCTCCAGAAAAGTTCTAAGTTTTAAGCGGAAACTGAAATCAGATTCCGGGATCGGTGGTGCAAACGTGGACAAGAAAAGAAGATGGCCGAGAGGTTGTCGCGCACGTACAACTGAATACTTACCACTGATGGCTTTCTTCAGCGCGAGGAACTTCGGGTAATCTGGGGCACACAAGGCAATCCCGGTACCGTTGCTCCCTTCCGGGCCTGGCGGGGTTCGCGGGACCTCGTTGCACAGAGCCCGAAGTTCCACGCTCCGGCAGTCCCGCAATTACGAGACTGCTCATAAAATTGTAGCACAGCAATTCGGACCGGTGATTTCTCGAGTGTCAGCAAGAATTATTTTGCTGGTCTTGCGTCCGGAGGAATCACTTCTGATGGATCTACCCAGTTCACCTTAAACGGACCGATGGCATTCACCTGGACGATGGTTGCGGTCTTGCTCAGCGCGAAATGCCGCATCTCCTTCGGCATACTGACAAAGTTGCCTGGGCTCATTGTTTCCAGTTTCGTCGCATCGAATTTTTCGCCCATGCCGACCTGAAATGTTCCCTGCAACACGGTTACATTTTCGTCAGTGGGATGCCAGTGCGCGGGGATTTTGCTGCCGGCCGCGCAGCGCAGACGCAGCACAAATGGCGCGCCTTCCACCGATGAGTCGCCATTGACGCTCGCGAGATCGCAGCCTTTTATGATTGGAGTCCATTTCAGATCGGCAGAGCGCAGGATGCCATGATTGCCGCCTGCAGTACTTTTCTCCTGCCCGTAAGTTGCGCCTGGGATTGCAATCACGGCTGCCATGACGACATGCAATATTCCCGAACGAGTGGAATTCATGATTGTTCCTCCGTTGAAAAGGGATGAGCCCGGAATGACGGCGAACATACTCCTTCTGTTGAGATTGAGCAAGCGTGCCTGCCGGGCAGGTTTACCGCGGTGGCGGCGAGCTTGCGGTCGCGGAGCCATGACTGCAACGCTCGGGTAGACATCGCAGGGCACGCCTGCGCCATTCTGCGCACACCGGCAAAAAAGTCGCGTTGACGCATCTCGTTTTGAGTTACTCTTCCGATGGATGGAGTTCCTCCCCATCCGCCCGTCGATTGCCGCAGCTTTCGCCGGGTCCGCGCGCCAGCGCCGCACCATGAGGCCTCGCCTCGGTGTCGCTCCACGTTACGGAGCACGCCTGCCCCGGCAGGCACGCTTGCAAATTGCAAGCAGGAGGATAATTAAATGAAAATTGCAGTTCGATTGATGTTCGCTGTTTTTCTTTTGTCGTTTGCCGCTTCTTTTTCTCAGGCTGAACCGCGCCAAATCATGCAAGGCACTCAGATGCGCTTAAAGCTTCTGACCGATATCAGCACGTCCTTGTCACGGAATGGTGATGGCTTTGTCGCCGTAACCACCGAACCGGTGATGCTTGGCAACCAGCAACTCTTGCCCGCAGGTACCCGCATTCGCGGCATCGTCACCAGCATTAGCCACGCGCGTCATTTTGCGCTTTTGCGCGGCGAAGCATATTTGAACCTGACATTCCGCTCGGTCGAAATCGACAGCCGTCTGATTCCTGTTCAAATGAGCATCATCGCGATCTCCAAGCCGTCAACCGAAGGCGAAGGCAGCCCTCGCAAAGATGTTACCGTGACGGAAGGCCAGTTGCTCCAGGAAACTCACGACATCAAGGGTTCTATTATCGCGGGCACGATTGGCACCGGCGGATCAACCGTCATCGGTAAACTTGCCAGCCACGCAGCGGCCGGATTTGGAATCGGCCTCGCCGGCAGCGCGATATACGTTGCTCAGCGCAAAGGCCGGGAAGTGGTGCTGCCCTCGGACACGGGCTTTCTGGTGCGCATGGATAACACCATTACCGTTCCCGGCACGGTCGCTTCAACCGGTTCAGTGAACGGCAGTCGCTGAACTTTACCGGAGCTCGCCACTTCGAGACTTCGCTCGGTATGACCAAGGCCGTGTCAGGCTGAAACCCTGTATAGGGTTGAAGCCACGTCAGCCTCGACCCGGACCACTGCGGGGCTATTTCTTCGGGAAATTCGGGTCGGCTTTCACTTCTTCGATTTGCTTGGTGTGACGCTGGCTGTGTGCCGAGACGAACAGTACCCACTCGTAGGCGTCCAGTTTCGGTCCGCCTATCGGACTGTCCACCGCATGAGCGCGGAGATCCGGAGTATCCTTCAGGAAATTCTCTGTGGCGGTACGGCTCTCCGCAAAATGTTTTAGCGATCCTTCGGGCGAGCCGAAGCGGTTTGTTGGCTTCAACTCGTCCGGAGCCTGCGCCTTCTGCGAACCGTCCGGAATCATTGCCATGATTCCTGCGTCAATTTTTGCGATGTCGCGGTCCGGCGCGGCGGGCGCCTTCATTACCTTGTCCACCGCCATTCCGCGAATGAAATCTTCCGCCGCGGCGATGTGCTCGACGCATTCCGCCACGGACCATTTATCAGGAGCGGGTTTGAAGTTCCACTGCGCCTCGGATAGTCCCTTGGTTGCGTCCAGGACTCCCTTTTTCGTTGATTCAAGATACGCCAGGGCTTTGTCCTTGTCCGCTTGCGTTGTTTCCTGTGCGCGAACATTCGCCGCCGCAAATGCCAGCGCCGCTCCCACCGCCATTGCCAACCATCTCCGTCAAATCATCGTTCTCTCCCTTGTGAGCTGCTACCGACGTCCCGCCGCGGCCGCCTTCTCCGCGATTTCTTCAGGAGTCAGGTCTTCCAGATGACTTGCAATATACCAGTGATTTCCCCAGCCATCGAGCAATGATCCGGACCGGTCACCGTAAAACTGATCGGCCATAGGCTGCAACTCCTTGCAGCCGTTGGCCAGCCCGCGCGCAAAAATTGCGTCGCAGTTTTCCAAGTAGTAGTGGAGCGCCACGGCCCGGGGTCCACACGGCGTGCGGCCTTCGCTTAGTTCCACGACGGTGTCACCAATCCGCACTTTGGCATGCTGGATTGTGCAGTTGCTACTGACTTCCTTCTGGATCACTTCCGCGCCAAATGCCTTTTCGAGGAAATCGAGAAAGCATCCGGCGTCCTTCACACTGAAGTACGTATTGAGCTCTTGCAAGATTTCAGGCCGGTAGCTTTTTCCTGCGGTGTGCGTGGCGATGAACCAGAAGTTCCCCGCCGGGTCGCGCACGCCCGCCTCGCGGTCGCCATAATCCCGATTCGCCGGTTCGTACAGCGACGTCCCTCCTGCTTTCAAAGCTCGGGCATAGACCTCATCCGAATTCTTCACGTAATGATGCAATCCGGCTGGCATGGCGCTCCATCCTGGGCCCGCTTCCGCGAACTCGATAATCGAATCGCCAATTCGGGCCTCTGCATGCCGGATGGCTCCGTTCTTGTCGCGCATCAAGAACTTTTCGCTGGCTCCGAAGGCGTTCCTTATGAACTCAAGGAAGTTCTTTGCGCTGTCTACGATGAGATATGGGGTTAAACTTCGAAATCCTTCTGGAATTGCGCTCTTTGCCTTGACCATGTGGTTCTCCTTGCTTCGGACTGTCTTACGGACCCATTCTGATGGCTCAAGGAAGCTGCGTATTGTAAAAATTTGACCGGCTCAAGGGCAGTCCACTCGGCTCAGATCTAAACGATGGGCAAGTGGTTGTGGTGGGCGGGGAAACCGCTGTGATCGCAGATGTATTTTGTAGGATTAATTCCGGAAAATGCTCGGAAATCGCGAATGAAGTGCGCCTGGTCAAAGTAGCCGCAGTCGAGCGCGACGTCGCTCCAATTGATGGATCGCCCGCCGCTAATCTTTTCCAGCACGGTTTGGAATCTTCTCACGCGGCAAAAAACTTTCGGTGCCATTCCTACGTGCTCCTTGAACAATTCGATGAAGCGCCGCGAGCTGAAGCCGGTTTTGTCCACTACCTCCGCAATCCTGGCAGTCGCCGGTCTCGCCAGAAATTTCCCCACCGCATACTCGACCACTGGCTGCCCATCCAACATGCCCGCGGCTCGTTCGAGAAGCGCGACTTCCACAACGCGCAGTTTTTCCGCTGAAGTTGGCGCCGCTAGCACGCGTTCGCGCAGTTCGCCAGCGAGCCGGCCCCACAAATCATCCAATCCAACGTGCTGGTTGTGCAGTTCGTCGCTGGGAAATTTCAGAAAGGGCAGCGCGCCGGCCGGACGAAACGACACGCCGACGACGCAAGCCTGTTCAGCGGTGTCGATCGCAAAACATATTGTGTGCGGACCGCTGATGCTGCACCCGCCGAATTTTCTTACCTTTTTCGTATCGTCCGGGTCGTACAGGCGAGTTTCATCCTCCAACAGATTAATGATCAGGGTGATGCAGCCGTCAGGCATTAACCTTTCTTTCTGATGGGGCTGCGGAGCGTTTTCGTAATACCACAGTAATTCCACAAAGCGGGAAAGGGGCGGACCGGGCTTGACGTGCAGATTGGGCATCTCGTCGCCATTCTACTCCTAGAGTTGGTCTGCTCCATAGAGTGGCGCGGAGCTCCGGATTCCACGTGTGCGCACTCTCTTCGCAGAAATTTACTGAATCCTGGTTATCAGTTCTTTCGATTGACGCTGTTCCCGCCGTCGCGATACTCTTTTTCCGCATGATGTCACGTCGTCCGCTCTGCTGCTTACCTCCAGCGTTTACGCCAAACCATTCCGAGGAGATTCATGTCCACCGAATTGCGTAATTTTTTATCGTTATCTTATGACGAGCTCGAACAGCTGAATTTGAAAGCCAAGGAGCAGCGCAAGAACCGCGTCGCGGCGCACAAGATTCAGGAAGACCGCATCAAGTATCTCAGCGATGAGAAGCGCATCAAGGCGATCACGGTATTGTTCAGTGACCTGGAAGGCCGGCTGCACATGCTGGACTACGACAAAAAGTTTCTTATCAAGAGCTGGGACAATCTGACATTCGATGGTTCGTCCATTCGCGGATTTACCGCGCAGCGCGAAAGCGATTTGCGCCTGGCGATGGATTGGGGCGCATTTTACTGGGGACCGTCGGACGTGTTCGGCTCCGGCAAAGTTCTGGTGTTCGGCGAAGTGATCGACAAGGACGGTTCGCCCTATTCCGCGGACATCCGCGGCCTGCTGAAGGGCTATGCCGAAAAGCTGAACAAAGACGAGGATTACACACTCAACGCGGCGAACGAAATTGAAGGTTTCCTGTTCCAGGGCGCGGATGCCGAGCGCCACTATAACGAAACACGTAAATTCGAGTACGTAAACACCGGCGGGTATTACCACTCGCTGCCCGGCGATTTGTTGCGCACATTTATCGATACCACCGCTGAAGTACAGCGCGCGATGGGCTTTCAGAACGAGAAAGATCACCCGGAGGTTGCGCCGTCACAATTTGAAATCAACTATGGCTACGGCGAAGTGGTCGCAGCTGCCGACCAGATTCAACTCTACAAACTGATTTGCCGCCAAGTGGCCACGCGTATGGGTTTGACCGCGTGTTTTCTCCCCAAGCCGGTGGTGGGCGTAAACGGCAACGGAATGCACACCAACGTTTCAATTTCGAAAGACGGGAAAAATCTTTTCTGGGATCCCAAAGGTGAGGAAAAACTCAGCAAAATGGGCTGGAACTTTACCGACAAGATCCTGACGCACGCAAACGATATCTGCCTGCTTTTGAATTCCAGCGTCAATGCGTATCGCCGGCTCGATCCGCACTTTGAAGCGCCGAACCAGATCAAGGCATCTCCTGTGGATCGCGGTTCAATGATTCGGATTCCAATCGGGAACGAAAAGAGTTCGCGCGTAGAGGTTCGCTCCGTCGCGCCGGATGCGAATCCGTACCTGGTGATGTACTCGATTTTCAAATCGGGTCTGGACGGCGAAACCGCCAAGATCAAGAACCTGCGACAGGCCGAGCGCTATTTGCCGGACAACATCTATACAGCCCTGGAAAACTTCGAAAAGGCGGGCTGGACCACCAAGTTGCTGGGCGCTGACGTTAAGGCGCGGTTTGCCGATCTGAAACGCGCGTCGGCGGACCGTTGCCCTCGCGCGCTAGGGACGTTCGTGAAAGCGCCAGAAGTGCAATACCACCACGAAGTGTATAACCAGTTCCTCTGGAACCTGTTCTAGGCGCGGTTGCCGTTTACACAGGCTGCGAACAGCGAACGCGGTTTTCGCCGAGACCCGGCTTGCCAGTGTCTTGGCTTGTCTCGGGCTGCCGTTTCGGCCGCTATGTCGTTACTTGTCAGCGTCGGAGTTGTTTGCGGCAGTTGAACTTTGTGCGCGCTAGCCGGAACAAAATGCGTGCTCTGCTTCTAGCGCTCCCTGCTTCTATTGCTCGGTGTTGCGTTATTGCCGGTTTGGCGATTGTCCCGATGTGCTGGGATCGCCGCCCTAACGGCTGTTGCGATTTATGTGTGCATGAGGAATCAGACACTTAAGAATTGAGAGTGGCGCTAGCGTTGAATCAGCACGGAAACGCGTTCCAACTTGATACAGGTGCAGTCCGGCTTTGGAATTTCTTGCGCAAGATTGGACTGAGGGAGTGGTTACCAATGACTTCGCGCGGGCTGTGACAGTGATTCTAAGTGCCTGTAACAAAACCTTCCCTGTACAATCCTAGCGCTTGGCCCTCTCTGCGCGGAGGAATTGTTATGGCCGCTGCGCTTTTTCCCGATGCGCTATGGAGTTTAATCCGACCGCTTCTCCCAGCTGCAATGCCGAAGCCGCAAGGTGGTCGACCACGTGTATCCGACCGAGCTTGCCTAACAGGTATTGTGTTTGTGCTTCGAAGTGGCATTCCCTGGCGGATGCTGCCGAAACAATTGGGTTGCGGTTCTGGCATGACTTGTTGGCGGCGTTTACGCGATTGGCAGCATGCCGGAATTTGGGACTTGACTCACTTCGTGTTGCTGAATTGGCTTTCTCGTGATGGCCAGATCGACTGGTCTCGTGCGGTCGTTGATAGTTGCTCGGTGCGAGCAGTTTTTGGGGGCCGCAAACCGGGGCGAATCCAACCGATCGAGCTAAACGGGGCAGCAAGCGCCATTTGATCTGTGACGGGCGTGGCATTCCATTGGCAATCGAACTGACCGGCGCGAATTGCCACGACTCGACCCA
>WNFE01000606.1_pt1 | contig 28611 bp, 24 predicted proteins | sample 5400451 | NCBI WGS metagenome assembly WNFE01 (sample SAMN13153344, study PRJNA577476) | soil metagenome | isolation source: 200 cm saprolite under Douglas fir tree site 2 hole 2 | place: USA:California | collected 2015-04-18
GACCTTCTACACCGAAGGCTTCAGCAGCTTCGTTGCCTCCGCTGCTGCTTCGATTGCTACCGGGTGGAACGAACCAGTTCCCGGGCGGGATTTCTCTCCCGCTGAGGACCAGCGCCTTTTCACGGCGCACTCCGATTACCCGACTAATTGGGAGTTGGCTCGCGTTGCACCACAACCAAAAACACCATACCGACAATGGTAAACATTCGGAATGCCGCTTCCTGCCCATTCCATATTTGCGACTGCCACATCAGAAACCATTCGCCCCCGACATCGAGGAATGCCACCAACCACATCAGCAGGCTCGTCGTCAGCGCAATCACGGCGACGTTCAGCGCAGCGGCGAATTGCGCGCTGTCCGCACGATACGATTTCAGCAACCGAACACCACCCCACCAGCATAGAAGCATAGTGACTGATTCCCAGGCGATGATGCCGATGTAGAAGACCGTATGTACTAGCGGCGAGTTGACGGCGCGCCACATGCCGTGGTTTCCCGGAAAGGTTGAGTCCATCATCAGGACGTGGCGGACAAACTCGTAGTTGGAGCCGTAATCCGTGATGTTGTTTAAGACCAGAATCGTGTAGAAAAGTGCGATTGCAAAAACGAGAACTGCTTTGGAAACGCGAAGCGCCATTACATGCCGCATAGGTTGTCGCACGCAGGAATTATATCTTATCGGTGACTTACCGCGAACTTTCATGGAGTGCGCACAGGTCCTGATTAACGCACAAACCGTCAATGTGGATTCCGACGCGAAACCTGGCTGGGCACGTGGCGACTTCCCAGGACTTAGCCTCGGCGTGTCTGTCTTGCAAAGTCGAATTGCCGCATAATATTCGTCATGCGTAGCAGGTCTATTTTTTTGTCACTCTTACCATTGTGTTTGCTCATTTGTTGGCAAACTCCAGAGCAGAACAGCGCTCATGTTAAAGAGTGGACGGAACGACGTGCACGCTACTTAGCGGAGCCGAAAATTAAGGAAACAGAGTCCTGGTTGGAAATCACGGCTAACGATCCCAGACCACTGGACAACGTCTTGGGCGCACTTGAGCACCAACACGGCTGGCACATCAACTACGAAGACCCACGATACGGAAAAGCGGACATAGTGGATGACACAGCACCATCTTGGCTGCAGGGGCATCCAAATGGTTCGCGTGCTTATGGGGTCGCGGGCGGTGCCTTCTACGTTAAGATTGCCGTCGATGGGTATTTCCCTGACGACCCAATGCAAATACTTCCCCCGCTGGTGGAAGCCTATAATCGCAGTGGCAATCCAGGCCGATTTGAACTGCGCAGAGTGAATCACGAGTCGGTTGACATTGTTCCAACTGCGGCGGCCGATGGTCCGCAAACGCCGCTTCTTGATACTGTGATGAGCTTTGATGCGACAGATGCTGTCAGTGCGCCGGTGACCCTACGTAGGTTTTGAGAGGAGTTATCGCGTCAGAGCGGCCAGACCGTCGTATTCGGTGGGACTGGCTCGCCGTCGCAGAATCGTTCGGACCAGGCTCACATCGAGCAGCATTCACAAAATCAGCCTGCCCGTGAAATTATTCGTGAGATGTATAAACAGGTTGGTTCGACTGACTGCTGGCGGCTCCTCTACGACCCTGATTCAAACAAATTTTGGCTGCGAATGCGTTGATAGTCACCATGCATTAACGCCCGTGCGTTCATTCGTCCGACGGCGAAATGGGGCCAAGTCCTGGTAAACGCCGAAACCGTACAAGTGGATTGTCACTTTCCGGTAGCCCGAGTTACCAGCCATAATCTTTATCCTGAGGGATGGGGAGAGCGGTTTTGAGCGACGCTAACACCAGCACTACTGCGTTTAAGCAACGGCTCGAACAGGATGGCTTCGCCGTTGTCCCCGCGTGCTTGGATGAAGCCACCGTGCAACTCCTTAGCGAACAATTCGACGACGCCCGGTCTCCTGAAAGAAATCTACTATCCATGCCAAGTGTTCAGGCCCTTGCAATATCGAAGCGTGTGCGTGAAATCATCGAGGCTGTCCTGGGACCAGAGTGCTTCGCGGTCAGGGGGATTTTCTTCAACAAGACACGAAGCTCAAACTGGAAGGTCGTTTGGCATCAAGATTTAACAATCGCCGTCCGCGAACGCCGGGATGTTAATGGATTTGGTCCGTGGACGATGAAGGCAGGAGTTTTGCATGTGCAACCTCCACCAGAGGTTATGAGCGGCATTCTCGCAATCAGACTGCATATAGACGAAAGCGGAATTGATAATGGACCATTGCGCGTAATCCCCGGTTCGCATCGCGAAGGGCGAATCTCCGCAGAACGAATTGGTAGCTGGGAAAAGGAAAACTCTATAACCTGCACCATACCCAAAGGAGGAGCACTAGTCATGCGTCCCCTGCTGCTTCATGCATCGTCTGCGTGTGCCATCCCGAAATCTCGTCGAGTGATTCATCTGGAATTTGCCGCCGCAGAACTCCCTCAGGGATTGGATTGGCACGACAGAGTTTCCGCTGAACGGGCGAATTTCCTTGTCTAAGCCTGGTAAAACACGGAACCCGGACATGTGGTTTCCAAATGAGTCCGGGAGCTTCACGGGTTGTTTATGGCGCGCACGTTAGGCAGCAATCTGCGAGTTGCTTCCGTCAGCGAGTGGAATTACAGCTCCTTGATTACGAACCTGCGGCACTCCAGTTTTCTTCAATCTTCCAGATTCATTGACTAAGCGGCAGACAGTGGCTCTGGAGACCCGGTGCTTCTTCGCCACTTCCGTCAGGCTCAGGCCGGCGAAGCGGTCTCGCACAATAGCGGCCCGGTCAACGTTAAGTGGCGCACGGCCTATCCGTCTTCCTTCCAATTTCGCTCTCCGCATTCCCGCCTTGACTCGTTCAACGATTAATCTTTTCTCCAATTCTGCAATCGCTCCAACGATTACGACCATTGCACGACCCAATGGCCCGCCGGTATCGATGTTTTCCCGCAAACTCACAAACTCGATGTTCAGGTGACTGAGTTCATCGAGCACTTCCAAGAAGTGGCGCGCGTTTCTGGCAACTCTGTCGAACGCAGCCACCAGAACGACATCGAAGCGATGTCTGCGGGCATCTGCAAGGAGCTGGTCGAGACCGGGACGTTTCGATTTCGCGCAGAATTTCATTTGTACGATTTGCGCGTTACACGTCCAAATGGATGAGGTTCGTCAGTGAACAGCGCTTTTCTTCCGTAAGCTGTCAGCGCCGATGCAAAAATCCCCATAGTGCCGGTTGAATTTTCCCCACCCCTTGATGTGGTAAACCGGAACTCACTCCGCATGGAGGAGGTTCCGAGACTTGTTAAGGGGGAAAGACGTGCAAGAGCTGAGAGAACTGCAACGGCAAGGGCCAGCCGGAAACACGATCTGTGGCAAGGCTGTCACAAAATCGCTAAGAAAAGTTCTATGATCGTCCCCTTGGGCGCGCTATTTTTTGTGTAGTTTGTTTTCAACTCCTTCCGCCGATAGCTTGAGTTTGTTCGAACTCAAGTCCCGGTCTTGCCCGAATGAAATCAATCAAGCTTTCACTTATGCGGTTGGCCGCGTCCGCGGACTTTCGTTTCGAGGAAAAGTAACGGGTACAATGTTCTGGTGAAAAATGTGAAGAGTACAATTTGGCGAAATGCGCGGCTATGGACAGTTGTGAGTGTTTTGGTTGGTTGTGAGTGGGGCGCTCCTGCTATGGCGCAGAGCCAAGATCAGGATCAGGGCGGGGTGCTGCGGGCGAGCGTGAACCTGGTGATGGTGGACGCTACGGTGAAGACGAAGTCTGGGAACATTATGGGCGATTTGAAAAAAGAAAACTTTGAGCTGCGCGAAGACGGCGTTCAGCAAAACGTGCAGATCTTCAGCCGTGACGAACTGCCATTGAATGTTGCGCTGGTCTTGGATTTGAGTGATTCGATCGAACCGTTTCTGGGACCGTTGCGTAACGCGGCCAACACCGCGCTGGCGGCCTTGAAGCCTGAAGATGAAGTGGCGCTGTTTACGTTTTCGACGGAGGCCGAGTTGCGCGTGCCGTTCACGAAAGACAAGAGCCAGATAGCGCAGGAGATCAAAACGTTCAAGATAGGAGGCGCGACAAATATCAATGATGGAATTTTTGTGGCGGCGAAATACCTGCTGGGCGCGCCGCCGAAAGGCCGGCGGGTGATTATTCTGATCAGCGATGATGTTGCGACGTACGCGGGAGGGCAGGGAACGCACGACATTGTGACGGAATTAATCGCCGCGGATGCGGTTTTATACAATTTGAAAATACCGGGATACAACCCGCCGGGAACGATGCTGCACGCGGCGATGGAAAAAGGGCTGGTAAACATTCGCAGTGTAATGGACCAGACAGGCGGGGAAATTTTTAGCGTGCAAGATCTGACGCATCTGGATGCGGCATTTGCCGCGCTAATCGAGCGAATCAAGACGCGCTATACGCTGGGCTACTACACCAAGGCCAGCGCCGCACTGGGCAGGCCGCACAAGCTGGATGTTCGTTTGGCGTCATCGTTTGGAAAGAAGGGCAAGGATTATGTGGTCCTATCCAAGAACGGATTTTACGTGCATTGAAGAGGGCAAAGAAAATTTGTAAAGAAGAAATTGGCGGTTTTTATGCGCCCGCATTTAAAAAGTATCCACACTTTTCCACAGTCTTAGCACTTATCAGGGCCGCCCGGCGTTTATAGAATAGGCGAGATTCATTCATTTCGAGGGTAGCCGAATGCTATTTGCTACAGTGTCTCGCGGCAAGAAAACAGGGACACGTTTGATTCCGCATCTATTCCCAGACAATCGGTATCGCGTCCAACTGGGAAAAACAGGCCCTTATATTCCGGTGACGGATTACCGCGAGATTCCTTCGTACCTTGCCAATGGGTATTCCCTTCAGATGAGCAACAGGGACAACAGCCAGCCTCCGAGCTTGATTCGACCGCAATCGATCCAGGGATGGAGCGTCAACCTTCAGGATCTTTTCTTTCCTACGCGCTGAGTTTGGATTTTGTGCCCGGTGCTGGCGGCTTTTCCGGCACTTTCCTGTCTCCCACCAGAGATTGATCACATCACAACAATTCTCGCCGATTATTAAGCATGTGACGCGGTTGAGCGCGGCGCATCGAAGATGACGACCGCCACGTGTGCGCGCAGACATCCGGCGCGTGCGAGAGTAGGGCGGAAAAATCCAGGACGAGGTGAACCATGACTGCTTACAGCGGTAAGGAACTGGCTAACGCGTTTCGTACGGTACGAAAAAACACTGTTCAGGTGGCGGAGGATATTCCGGAATCACAGTATGGGCATGTCGCCGCGCCTGAGTGTAAATCCGTGGGGCGGATGTTGACGCACATTGCCGTCGCGCAGGGGTTTTGGGACGAGATTCACAGGAAGCAGCGGCGGACTACCATGCAGGGCATAGACTTTGTCGCGATGGGTGAACGTGCAGAAGCGAACGAAAGCAAGCCCCGCTCGAAGGCGGAGATCGTAGAGTTGCTTCGAACCGAAGGGGAACAGTTTGCGGCGTGGCTGGAGACGTTGACGCCGGAATTTCTAGCGGAAATGGTGACCGAAGGCGACGGGAAAACGGCGAGGTCCCGATTCGAATCGCTGCTTGGCGTGAAAGAGCACGAGATGCATCATCGCGCGCAGCTCATGCTTATCGAGCGGCAACTTGGAATCGTCCCGCACCTGACGCGGCAGCAGAACGAACGGATCGCGCAAATGCGCGCCGCCAAAGCCTGAAGGTTGAATGCTGTCGTTACTTAGCAGCTAAGCCCAATCGTAAAATGGCAGCGAACCGTCGAGGCAACCGAGTTGCGTGGCCGGAGCATTAAGGGTCGATTTGCGAAAGGTGGAATCGTCCAAAATCCACATGTCCTGGTGGCCATTTAAGCTTGAAATCAGCTGTTATGATCGTCGCACTACCCGGCTAAGTCCCGCCTTTACCATCGGCGGGGCCCCGGGCTTGGAACAAAACTCGTCTTTGGCTTCCCACAACTGCTCTCCATTTTCGACTCGTCGCATCTAGCTGCCCGCCCTGGAAATACAACATTGAGCACATTCCGTCCCTTTAGTACGAGCAGTCTATCGTCGTATGAGCCTCCGCGTGTCAGGCTACTGGAAGATGGTAGGTGATTGCGGTGGGATGCGGTCCTGCTGATTGCGGCGCGGGCCGGGGTTGGAGAGGAAGAGAAACCCATTTCCAGTCGCACCCTTCCAGGGTTTCTCCAGTATTCGTCTAGGAGGAGATCTCCATGAGCTTCCGGACTCGGCCCACGATAGCAGCTTTCTTGATGTTCACCTTGCTTTCCGCAGCGCGAGCGCAGGTACCGGCCCAAACGTCGACCCAGGCAGCGGCACCGCGGCCGGGCAACGACTTCAATTCTCTTCGCGAGCCCGCCGCCGCGGGTGACGCGCAAGCGCAATTCTCATTGGCGAATCACTATTATCAAGGACTCGGCGTTCCCCAAGACTACGCCCAAGCTGTGCTCTGGTATGGCAAGTCCGCTAACCAGGGCTTTGCGCCTGCGCAGAATCACCTGGGCAACATGTATGAACATAAGTTTGGTGTGCCGCGGGATTACAAGCGCGCCCTGGCCTACTATCGTTCTGCCGCGAAGCAGGGCTATGCGCTCGCCCAGTACAACCTGGGCGGCATGTTCGAGGATGGGATTGGCGTCAAGCGTAATTACAAACAAGCTCTTGATTGGTACCGCAAAGCTGCCGACCAGAATCTCTCGCAGGCGGAAAAGCAAGCCGGCTACTTTTACCAGTGCGGATATGGGGTGAAGCAGGACTTTGCCCAAGCCCATACCTGGTATCTCCGCGCCGCAGGCCACGGCGACTCCGACGCCGAAAGCCAGTTAGGCTTCATGGCCGAGGAAGGATGGGGCCAGCCGCAGAATTACGCCGAGGCTCTGTCCTGGTTTTACAAAGCCGCGGAACATGGCAACAACAACGCCGAGGAAAATATCGGCTATATGTTTCAGAAGGGCCTCGGCGTGCCAACCGATTATGCCAAGGCCATGGCCTGGTTTGACAAAGCCGCTGCGCAGGGGAACAGCGACGCGGAAAATCAACTGGGTTGGATGTATCAATTCGGGCAAGGCGTGCAGCCCGACAACGCTAAGGCCGTGACCTGGTACCGCATGTCTGCCGATCTGGGCAATCGGCGCGGCGCCGACAATCTCGACGCTTTCAAAAATGTGCTGGAGATTCGCGGCACGGGAGATTGGGACGCCGCCAATACCCCTGTCACCGATGCTGCCATTGCGCGGGCTCAGCGCTGGGCCAACATTCAGGATCTTAAGAGCCGCATTGCCGGATTGGAGGGCGATGCACAAAACCAGGACGATCTTGCCAACCAGCTCGAACACACCGGCAAAGGCAAGAACGATGCGATCACCAAGATTTTCAATGCCATGGGCAGCGTGCCCGCCGTCAAGTACCATGTCGAGGCGGCAAAGTATCGCGCCGAAGCTGCCCGCCTTCATGAAGAACTCGCTAAAATCGAGAATCAAGACAAATTCTCTGCCGGCATCCCTGCTCCCTAAACAGAGGCTACAGGCCGGGAACGATGACGAGTTCATGGGCAGAGGTCGAGGATTTTTGTGGGCGCGACCTTGCCGCTTTGGAACGCTTGCATGGAATCCCTGTACGTTACTCAGACTCCCGGTTTTATGCTGATCTTGGCGCTCGGTTCGACCTGACTTCCGATTACTTTCCCAATTTGGATGACTAGAAGGGTTGCGACGCGCGTTGACCAGGTTGGCTGAGCGCTTAGCAGCCACGACGAAAGCAAGATGGCCTAAAGGTGGCCGCTACAAAAGGCAAAAGAAAGACGGCGGCATAGCGCAGAACGAGAAAGACGCGATGTGCAATGAATATGAAGATTAACTTTAGAGATTTTTCACAGTCATTTTGGTCAGGCCCGGACCCGGTCCTGGCGGAAGCGGGCGTCGCGGGCGAGCTGTTGGTGGCGAAAGTCCGGCTGTCTCTGGCGACGTTACTTCTACTCATACCAGTAATCAACTCTCTGTTCTTTCCGGTGGAGCGAAAGGAAGGGCTGGTCGGCATCAGCCTTGCTTCTGGAACTTTTTTTCTTTCGGTCGTCGTCTACCTGTTGATCTCACGCAGTTACAATCCTTCGTGGCTGGGTTTTGTCAGCAGCGCTTTTGACGTCACGCTGATTAGTAGTGCGCTGGCGCTGTTTCTTCTGGTGAATCAGCCGCACACAGCGGTGAACAGCAAAGTGGTGTTTGAGGGTTACTTCCTGGCGATCGGCTGCACCAGCCTGCGCTACGACAAACGGATTTGTATTACGGCGGGCCTGCTGGCGTTTGCCGAGTACCTCGCGATTGTTTATTTTGCGGCAAGTCATTGGGACCTGAACAGCGCGAGCTACGCGCCGTATCCCTACGGTCTGTTCAGCTGGTCGGCGCAGATTTCGCGTTTGATCATGATGCTGACGGCTTCGGCGCTCAGCCTGGCACTGGTGTCGCGCAGCCAGAAACTGTTGGAATTGGCCACGGGCGATCACCTGACGGGGCTGTTTAACCGAGGCTACGTGGACGACCGGCTGGCAATTGAACTCAGCCGCGCCAGCCGCTATGGCAAGTCGCTGGCCGTGGCGGTGATTGACGCCGATCGTTTCAAGTCGCTCAACGACACGTACGGCCACTCAGCGGGTGATGTGGTCTTGAAGAGAATCGCTGAACTCTTGCGCAACTCTTTCCGGCAGAGCGACACCGTGGGACGTTACGGCGGCGAAGAATTTGTGTTGATTTTGCCCGAGATGGACATCGAGACAGCGCGAAAGAAAGTGGAATCGCTCAGAGAACTGGTGGCGAATACTCCCATCGCGATAGGGTCGCGCGATCAAACTGTTCAGGTGACTATCAGCGCCGGAGTGGCGAGCTTTCCGCAGGACGGAGAGGATGCGGCGGAGCTGTTGGCTGCGGCGGACGAACGAATGTTTGAGGCGAAGAGAGAAGGGCGTAATCGCGTGGTGGCGGGGCAGGAAGCTGTGGTGGCCTTCCAGGGAACTTAGCTAGACCGACGGGCGTGAGCAATTCAGAAGGAAAATAACAGAAGGACAGCGCAAAGTCGCCCGGACCGGGCAGGACGCCAAGCGCTGAGACCCGCGGAGATTGATACAGGAAAACTTTTGGAAGTCACCACATATTCGTTATCATCGCCCGGATGGTAGCGTCAGGGACCATCCGGGCAGGGATGAGCCTGTTCATCCGGGCGCTCGGCGTGTGCAGTGGATGAATCCCGAACCGATGCATGCAATTAAGGTGGGTGAGAACCCCGCGAGTGCGGCTGGCGCTCTCCGCGGGACTACTGATTTGCGGATTGAAATTAAGTGCCGTCCGTAAGAAGTGAGAGGACGCGTTGGAGAACTGATTTGAAGAACGTGCGGAGGTGGGATTCGCGCACGGTTGTTAGTCGAGGAACTTTCCAACAAGCCAGAGGTGACCAAACGGGTCTGCCACGGCGCCTTGCAGCATTCGTTTGATCGGTGCCGGGCCAATTGTTTGGTGCTCATGTTCAACGACGGGGCTTCGCTCGATGGCACCTGCGGCCACCGCTCGCTTGTGTACGGAGACGGGATCATCTACGAAAAGCTCGATCCTCACAGTGGTAAAACCCGCGGACGATGGGCTGCGCGTGCCGTAGTCGGGCGCCTCGTGGGCCAGGAAGAATTTAGCGCCGTCAATGGAAAGACCGGCGACGACATGGCCGCCGGCATCCAGGTGCCACAGGAGTTCCGCGCCGAAGGCGGCTCGGTAGAATTTTATGGCGGCGTTTCCGTCACTGACCGCCAACATGGGAGAGATTTGAGTGATGGTTCGTGTCCTAGGAAACGCGCGCCTCAGAATGCGTCGGCTACAAACCCAATACGGTAACTAGTTCGCGGACGGAGGCTGAGGATTTTTGTAGGGCGGCATTTTCGTCGGGGGTTAGTTTGATTTCGACGATTTGTTCTACGCCTTTTGCGCCGAGTTTTACTGGTACACCAACGAAGAGTCCCTTGATGCCGTATTCGCCTTCGAGATAGACGGCGCAGGGCAGGATTTTCTTTTTGTCTTTGAGGATGGCTTCGACCATTTCTACGGCAGCGGCCGAGGGCGCGTAGTAGGCGGAGCCGGTCTTGAGGAGATTGACGATTTCGGCGCCACCTTTGCGGGTGCGTTCGACGATGGCGTCGATTTTTTCTTTGGGGAGCAGGTCGGGGAGGGGAATTCCGGCTACGTTCGAATAGCGCGGGAGGGGAACCATGTCATCACCGTGGCCGCCGAGAACGAACGAGTGGACGTTTTCTACGCTGACTTTGCACTCCATGGCGACGAAGGCGCTCATGCGCGCGGAGTCGAGTACGCCAGCCATGCCGAGGACGCGTTGCTTGGGGAAGCCGCTGACTCTGAAAGCGGCTTGCGCCATGGCGTCGAGAGGATTGGTGACCACGATGATGATGCAGTTGGGCGAATGTTTGATGATCTGTTCGACGACGGCCTTGACGACGTCGTAGTTGGCTTTGAGGAGGTCGTCGCGGCTCATGCCGGGTTTGCGCGGGAAACCGGCAGTGATCACTACGATGTCGCTGTTGGCGGTGCCGGAATAGTCGCCGGACGCGGTGGAGAGGCCGATGGCTCGCGCGTCGGATTTGGTGATCGGCGTGGCTTCGACCATGTCCAGCGCTTTGCCGGCGGGTGGGCCGTCGAGGATGTCAGTGAGGACGACGTCGGCGAGTTCCATGTCCACGATGCGTTGCGCGGTCGTGGAGCCGACGAAGCCGCTGCCGACTACGGTTACTTTTTTTCTGCTCATACGTTTTTCTCTCCGATAGGTGTTGCCGATAGGTGTTGCTCTGAATTTTAACCGTAACAGCAGATTCCTCGCTGCGCCTGCCTGCGCAGGCAGGCTCGGAATGACAATTTCGCGGCGAGCAAACTATCCCGCGGCGGCCATGCCTTTCATGTTTTCGATGATGGCGGTGGCGAAGGCGGAAGTGCCGACTTTTGTCGCGCCGGGCATCATGCGTTCTAAATCGTAGGTTACTTTCTTTTGCTGAATGGTGCGGGCGATGCCGTCTTCGATGAGCTTGGCGGCTTCATTCCAGCCGAGGAATTCGAACATCATGGCGCCGGACAGCATGACCGAGCCGGGATTGATCACGTCTTTGTCGGCATATTTGGGCGCGGTGCCGTGCGTGGCTTCGAATACGCCGAAGCCGTCGCCGATGTTGGAGCCCGGCGCCATGCCGAGTCCGCCGACCTGCGCAGCGCAAGCATCGGAAAGGTAGTCACCATTCAGGTTGGAGGTCGCGAGGACGCTGTATTCGTCAGGGCGCATCAGGACTTGCTGAAAAACGGAGTCGGCGATGCGGTCGTTGATCATTAATTTTTGTTTCCACTGGCCCTGGCCGTGGGATTTGTAGATTGAGCTGAGCGTGTGGTTCACCTCGTCGTAGATGGTTTTCTTGAAAGCGTCCGTGGCTTGCTCGAGGCCGGGTTCAATGGCGGCGGCGTTTTGTTCGATCGAAAGCTGCGGATTCTTGTCGAGATTATCGACGATCCAGCTCTCGCGTTCCGTGACGGTTTGTTTGCGGAATTCTTCCTGCGCGAGTTCGTAGCCCCAGTCGCGGAAGCCGCCTTCGGTAAATTTCTGGATGTTGCCTTTGTGGACCAGCGTGACGGATTTGCGTTTGTGCGCGAGCGCGTACTTGATGGCGCGACGAACCAGGCGTTTGGTGCCGGTGGGGGAAATTGGCTTGATGCCGACGCCAGAATCCCAGCGGATTTGCTTTTTGGTGTCTTTCAACATGTCGTTGTTCAGGAATTCGAGGAGTTTTTTCGCTTCGGGCGAGCCGGACTTCCACTCAATGCCGATATACACGTCTTCAGTATTTTCGCGGAAGATGAAGACGTTCAATTTTTCCGGATGTTTGACGGGGGAGGGAACTCCTTCGAAGTAGCGCACCGGACGTTCGCAGGAGTAAAGATCGAGAATCTGGCGCAGCGCGACGTTGAGCGAACGAATGCCGCCTCCAACGGGGGTGGTGAGTGGTCCCTTGATGGCCACGCGAAAATCGCGGATGGCTTCGACCGTGTCGTTAGGAAGCCATTCTTTATAGGCGTTGAAGGCTTTTTCGCCGGCGAAAACTTCGTACCATGCCACTTTACGTTTGCTGCCGTAGGCATGCTCGACGGCAGCGTCGAAGACGCGGCGCGAAGCCTTCCAGATGTCGCGACCGGTGCCGTCGCCTTCGATGAAAGGAATGATCGGGTTGTGCGGAACTTGCAGCTCGCCGCCACTGTAATCGATGGGCGTGCCTTCCTTGGGAACGGCTTGCCCATTGTAAGTGCTCTTCATCTTGCGTGACCCCCGGGGACGATTTCATCAAAACAAAACTAGAGTGCAGCGCGCTGCGTGACAATGGCGCGCTTCGGCGCGTCTGGCCGAATTCGCAACGATAGCATAAGGCGGAGTGCTGCTAAAATCGCAACTCCACGCTTGACTCTTTTTCTGGTTCCGATCGCAGCGAACCTGGAGACGACGCAGGGTCGAAATTTAGCGTAAGACCAATCAATGTCGGTTATGATTTACGAGTAGCTACATCTGTGGATACCGGAGCTATGAAACCTAAACTGCCAACACCGCCGCCGGGTACGAAGTGTGTGTGCGGTCACCGCTTTGCCGAGCACATACAGGGTGGCGAGCATCACGCGTGCCAGCACGGAGCTCGGCCTCCGTTTACCAATGTGTGCCCCTGCAATCGCTTCCGGCCCAAATGAGCGATGCGCTCGCTGCGCCTGCGTCTTCGGCGCTGAAAGAATCGCGGCAAACATCAGGATTTGAATAATAAACTCGCGCAGGAATTCGTTGCGAGTTGATTCAGGACGGAGGAGACAAAAACATGATGCTCGATTGGAATAATTATCAGAAGGAAATTGGCGGGAAGCTTGGAGAATTGTCCAAGCTCTCGCCGGACACGTTGAAAGGCTATCTGACGCTTTCTGGGGCCAATGCCAAAACTACGCTGCTGGGTGAGAAGACAAGACAGCTTATTTCGCTGGCAGTTGCGGTGACCACGCGATGCGATGGCTGCATTGTGTTTCATACGGATGCGGCGTTGAAGGCGGGTGCCTCGAAGGAAGAGATCTCCGAGGCGCTGGGCGTTGCCGTGGCTATGAACGCGGGAGCAGCGTTGATTTATTCGACGCGGGTGCTGGACGCCGTGGAAGCGAGGGGTGCAGTGGCCAAGAGTTCGTAAGCCGTTCGCAGAGGCCCTCGATTGAATCTGTCAAGAGAAAGTGATCAGAGCATAGCGACGCGCATATTTGTCCGCGTGCTGCGATTGGCTGCCCTTATCCTTTCCGGCTCTGCCGGAATGATTATTTTTGTGGTGATCCCCTATGCCGTCATGGACAGATGGCACATGCTGCCCGACTGGGGCGTTTTGAGATTCATTTACTTGTTATTTCCGATCATCTTGGCGTGGCAGCATGCAGGATTTTATATCGTACTAATGGTCATATTCTGCGAGCTAATCATCATTTTGCTGCAACGTCCGCTCCAGAAAAAAGCTGGAGGCAGCCGTGGCGGTAGCACTCTGCACCTTGGCCTATCTTCGCATCCATATAGGCAATCGCATGAGCATTCGATGACGGAACCTTCGGACTATCCGTCCGGACGGAGGTTGGGCTAGTCGTAGTATTCCTGACCGAGGTGGGTGATTAGGTCTTGGCCCATCAGCCAGCGCAGCGTGTTCTTCAGTTTCATGGATTGAATGAATAGATCGTGTTCGGGGTAAAGTTCCGGGCTGGTCATGGGCGATTTGAAATAGAAGCTAAGCCATTCCTGAATTCCGCGGAAGCCGGCACGTTGTGCTAAATCGAGAAAGAGCACTAGATCAAGAACGATAGGTGCCGCGAGGATTGAATCGCGGCATAGAAAGTCCACCTTGATCTGCATTTTGTAGTTAAGCCAGCCGAAAATGTCGATGTTGTCCCAGCCTTCTTTGTTGTCGCCGCGCGGCGGGTAGTAGTTGATGCGAACTTTGTGGTGAATTTTGCTGTAGAGCTCCGGATAGAGCTGCGGCTGGAGAATATATTCGAGCGCTCCGAGCTTGGATTCTTCCTTGGTTTTGAACGAGCCGGGATCGTCGAGCACTTCGCCATCGCGATTGCCGAGAATATTGGTGGAATACCAGCCATCCAGGCCGAGCATGCGCGCCTTAAAGGCCGGCGCAAGAACGGTCTTTATCAGCGTCTGGCCGGTTTTAAAATCCTTGCCGCAGACGGCGACATTGTGATCGAGCGCCAATTTCTGCATGGCGGGAATATCAACCGTAAGGTTAGGCGCACCGTTCGCGAACGGCACTCCGCTGGTCACTGACGCCCAGGCATAGAGCATCGAAGGCGCAATGGCCGGATGATTATTCTTCATGCCTTCGATAAGTTTCTCCGGCGTCGAATGAACGTCCTCGGGCCTGATAAACACTTCGGTTGAAGCGCACCAGCAAGTGACCAGGCGTGTGGCGCGCGAAGTCTTCCTGAAATTTGCAATGTCTTCCTTGATTTGCAGCGCTAGTTCGTATTTATTTTTCGCTTTCTTGACGTAGGTGCCGTCCAGCTTTTTCACGTACTCCTTGTCGAAGGCCGCTTTCATGGGCTTGATCTTCGAGAGGAACGGTTTTACCTTTTTGAGGTCTTCGTTACTGAGCACACCGGCTTTCGCAGCGGCTTGATACGCGTTGTCCTTGAAAAGATCCCAGCCGCCGAAAACCAGGTCGTCAAGATCGGCCAGGGGGACAAACCTCTTGATTTTTGGCGAATTGTTATCGGTGCGCTTGCCGAGACGAATAGTGCCAAGCTGCGTCAGTGAGCCGATGGGCTGCGCCTTGCCCGTGCGAACCAATTCGACTCCCGCCATAAAAGTGGTGCTGACTGCTCCCATTCCCGGCAAAAGGATTCCGAGTTTTCCCTTCGGTGGCGCAATCTTAGCTGGCTTTTCCATTCAACTCCCCTGTTTGCGAGCGATTTCACTGCGAATGAGGCCGCGGCCTCGAAGAAGTGCGTACAAACAAACTAGTAGTATTGCGCACCAGGGGCATGGTTGCAAATCCCGGAAAAATTACGCAGTGGGTCACACGGGTGCGGAGGGAATAAGTCTAGTGGCGCGCGTTCTAGTTACTGAATCCGCCAGATGAGCAGGGAATCTGCGGTACCGCCAACAGAAACCAGTTGACCATCGTGGGTCCAGCCTACAGCTCGGATTAGCGACGGAGGTATCCACTCGGACTGCCTTTGCCCAGTAGCCATGCTCCACATTTCGACGGGACGCGGCTTAGCAAGATTTTCCGCGGTCATGCAGACCGTCACGAAGTGGACGCCGTCTGGCGAAACTTTCAGGCTGGACCAGGAAACCGGTTGGTCCATTTTTGCAAGTTTGCGAACGATCTTGCCGGTGGACGCGTCGATGAAAGCGATTACCTTGTCGGCGCCCGCAGCGATCACCTGCTTGCCGTCGGCGGTGAAGTCAACCGCCAACGGCTCCAACAGGAAATCGCGATTTTCCGCAATAAGCTTCCCGGTGTGCGCGTCACGAATGCGAACGACCGTGTCCGTGTCGGCAGAGGCGATGGAGGCACCGTCGCGCGAAAAAGCCAGCGAAATCGTGCCACCGGTAACCGCAGCGGTTTCCCAGAGCTTGCGGCCTGAGGCGATCTCGAAAAACTGTATTGGTTCGCTGGCGGGAGCGATGGCCAGGATGCTTCCGTCGGCTGAGAATGCGGCTGCGCTAGGAGCATGCGGAAGGCGCAATTGAATCTGCGATTTTCCGGTCTCGGTGTTCCATAAGACCACGTTGCCACCATGATCGCCGGTCAGAATAAACCGGCCGCCCGGCGAAACCGCGGTGAAGTCGATGTCCGCCGTGGAAAGCTCAATTGTGTGAAGCAGGTGGCCGTCTGCAAGATTCCACAAGCGAAGTTTCTTGTCGCTGCCAACCACCGCAGCGCTGTCTGCGCCAGGCGAAAGAGCTCCCGAGGTCGCGGGGGAGGAGAGCACAATGGTTTGCGTCTTTGCTTGAGAAGAGGATTGCGGAGCCTGTGCCGCAATCGTGAACGAAAAGCTTCCGAGCAGAGCCAGCGTAAGTACGCAGCGGAGTGTCATAGGCGCTCCAGAACAAGCTCAAAACTTACCAGCGCATGGATGTCGGTGGTATCGCCCGCAAGCATTACTGGGCGAACCAGTTCGCTATTTTGAATCAGGGGGTCGCGGGTGTAGTTGTGTATGGGATCGCCTTCGAACACGGTATCCGTGGCGAAATAAAGCTGCGTGATCAGCGGTTTGTGGCCGGGAGCATTCACCAGGTAATGGATGTGTTGGCACACGCGGCCAGGATAATGGCCCGGCAGCTTTGATCCGAAGTCATACTTGCCTTGCGGGTCCGCGAGCAGCGTGGTCCGGTAATCATAGCCGTCCAGATCGTAAACGCCTTGTGGGCTGGCCTGCCAGATTTCGATTTTTGCGCCGGAAAGCACATCGCCGCGGGTATCGAAAACTTTGCCGGAGATCTTTACCGGCATCCCCGGATCGCCGGGACGGCTCAGTTGCGCCGAGTGCGGCGCTTCGCGTTTGTAAAAGGGACCGATCTCATTCCAAGGCGTTGGCTTGTGTGGTTTCTCGTCACTCTGCTGCCAGGCCCATAAAGCCTCATCGAACGAAAGAGAAGGGATGACAGTAAGTGAGCCCGCTGCGGCACACTTCAATAGCAGTTCACGGCGCGACAACGATTTAACATTCATAGTTGGCTGGGTAACCTCGAAAGTGTCGCGAGTATACGCCTCGGGCAGGCAAAGAGCGAATGCATTTGTGTCGATGTCTCGCTGCTCGTGCACAGGTAGAAGTTGCGCGCGGAACGCAGGAGAGTTTTGAATTGCAGGCAAACAAGCTTGCTCGATGAGGCTTAAAGCTGGGCGGTAAGGTTGTTAAGCACAGCCCTATAAGCGGCGGTCTTGGGATTCGAAAATCGAACTGATAACGGACACGACTGAAAGAAGCACGACCCCTAAGATGAGCACATAGACGACCAAGGTAACCTCCGTTGACACTATTTGCAGGGGCAAGTCTCAGTCCAACTCAGGGGGCTTTATTTTCAAGGAGTTAAAGTCTCAATACTGGGATAAAGGGTAGGAAAAAAAGGACACATGTGCCAACTGAACCGATACTTTTCTTCAGTCCTGGTCTAGAAGTCCTAGTATTAGGCACGACGAAATAAAAGCGGGGCGGAATTTCTTCTGCCTCGCTTGCCTCGACCGAAAAATCAGGTACTCGGCTACGTTTTGCTCAGGTGGATGGAACCGTCTCCGGTATGGATCGTGAGGGGAGGGCCTCCGCCATTCATTTTGCCGTGGATCTGCGACGTGCCCATAGTTCCTTCGACCAAAACCGGTAAGCCGAGGCTGATGCGGCCGTCGTTAGTGCTGGCGTCAATGTTGGCCTGCAGATCGCCGGGCAGGGACATGGTCACGCTGCCGTCGCCGGTGTGAACGTTCCAGCCGTTGGCAAGCTTGGAGCCGGGATTGGCGCGAGCGGTTACGCTGCCGTCGCCAGTCTTGATGCTGAGCCCGTCGAATCGGCCTTCAACGTTGATGTGGCCGTCGCCACTGGTGGCTTCCAATTGCCCATCGAGCTCGCGACCCTCGATGCTGCCATCGCCAGTGCGCAGGCGGATCTCGCCTTTGGCGCCGTCCACGCGAATGTGGCCGTCCCCGGTATGGATATCGAGGTTTCCGGTGATGGCATCGGACTCGACCGAGCCGTCGCCGGTGTCCACGTTTAAGTCGGCGTTGCGGGGCATGTGCACTTCAATGCGCAGGCCGCGGTGTATTCCTCCCCAGCCAAAGTTGAACCCGTTGCGAGCGCGGGCGCTGATTTCGACTTGATCGCCATTCTGGTTTGAAGTGACCGTCAGGGTCTTGTCCATCGTGTAGCCGTTGTAAATGACGCGGAATTCGACCTGCTTGGAATCCCCCGTGGTCACGCGAACCGAGCCGTCATTGGAATCCACATGGACGCGAGCGCGGCCGCTGACCGTATACGACTTGGTCCATTCTTCCGCGCTGGCCGAAGCCGCAGCGGAAGTGCTTGCCAGAACGGCGAGGGCAGCCAGACCCGCTAACCGTCCGAGCAGCTTGTTGGGCCTACCGTTTGAGAAGGGAAGAGCAGTCATTGTTGTGTATGCCTCTGTGTGTGGCGTTCCGAAGTGCGTGCTATGGTGCCTGCTATTAAAGGTACGAGAATCGTTTCGAAAAGGTTCCGCAACCGTTACTTGCCGCGACCCGCGCTTTTGCTCTTGGCTGCGCCCGGTTTCGGGCGTAGCGCTTGGAGGAACTGCTCTGGCCCAACGGTATTCAGGACATCAGCCTTGGAAAGCCAGCCACGGCGGGCAGTGGTCACACCGTATTGGATAAAGGAGAGATTACTGGTGGTGTGGGAGTCGGTTGAAATGACGACTTTAACTCCGCGATCCTTGCACATACGTAGGTGAAGGTCTTTGAGGTCCAGGCGATCGGGGTAGGAGTTGCACTCCATGGCGACCCCGTGTTTGGCGCAGGCGTCGAGAATCTTCTCCATGTCGTAAGGAAAGGCATCGCGGCGCAACAACAGTCGACCGGTGGGATGGCCGATGATTTGCACATAGGGATTTTCGATGGCGGCCAGCATGCGGTCGGTCATGGCGGCGCCGTCGAGGTTCATATAGGAGTGCACGGAGCAGACGACGACTTCGATCTGCGCCAGGATTTCTTCGGAGTAGTCGAGTGAACCGTCTTTCAGGATGTCCACCTCTGCGCCGACGAAAACCCGGATGCCGAGGCCCTTGGCGTCTGCTGCCCGCAGATTCTTAATGTGCTGGGCCATGCGTTTCTCGTCGAGTCCGTTGGCGACGGTGACGGCTTTCGAATGGTCGGTGATGGCGATATAGCTGTGGCCCAGGGCTTTGGCTGCTGCGGCCATCTCCGCGATCGAGTTTTTTCCGTCGCTGGCGGTGGTGTGCATTTGCAGATCGCCCTGTACATCTTCGCGTTTGATGAGCTGAGGAAGTTTGTGCGCTTCGGCGGCTTCAATTTCACCGCTATTTTCGCGTAGCTCCGGCTCGATGTAATCGAGCTTCAGCTTGTTGTAGATTTCTTCTTCGCTGCGTCCGGCGACGCGTTTTTCCGCTTTCAGGGTGGCCAATTGATATTCATTCAGCGTCCAGCCCATTTCGTTGGCGCGGCCACGTAGCCGCACGTTGTGCTCCCGCGAGCCGGTGAAATAAAGAAGAGCCGCGCCGAAGTTTTCCTTCTTCAATAGGCGTACGTCGACTTGCAGGCCGTTCTTGAGCGTGAAACTCACTTTGTTTTCGCCATGCGCCAGGGTCTGGTCGATCCCCGGAAATTTCAGGATGTGCTCGGCGAGCGCATCAACGTGCTTTTGCGCCGTGTAGCCCTCGGCGAGAGTGACCAGCAGATCGAGATCGCCGATGGTTTCCTTTCCGCGGCGCAGGGAACCTGCCTGAGTAACGCTCTCCGCGGCCTTGCCGGCCTTAGCAATGTGCTCCTGCAAGGCTTCAGCGGCCACTTCCACACTTTGCAGCAGGAAGCGCCCGATCAGCCGCTTGAATGATTCAATGGCCTTTAAAATATTCTGTTCGCTTTTTTCCCCGAAGCCCGGGACGTCGCGCAACTTGCCTTCGAGAGCGATCTTTTCGATTTCTGGGACGCTGCCCGCCTTGAATTTCTTCCACAGCAGCGCCGCTTTCTTGGGACCGAGAGACTGGAGTTGCAGCACGTCCAGAATTGTGGCGGGATATTTTTTCAGCAGCTTTTTGCGCAGCGCATAGTCGCCGGTTTCCAGAATTTCATTTAGATGTTCCACCATGCGGTCGCCAATCCCGGGGAGCTCCTTGAGTTTTTCGGGTTCCTTGGCGAGTTGTTCGATGGAGTCCGGCAGTCCCGCAATAAGTTCGGCTGCTTTCTCGTAGCTGCGGTAACGGCCGATAATGGCGCCGTCAATTTCCAGCAATTGCGCGGTCTCGCGAAGGATGCGAGCAATCTGTTGGTTGTCCATGGGGTGATTATAATGCGAACTGGTTTCGAATCGAGTCCCGAACCGTTTGAAAAAAAGGTGAAACAAAAAGGCCGGCAGAGGGGAACATTCCAGCCGGCCCGTATAATTATTGCACTGTGGTTTTATGCTGCTTTTTGTACTTCGGCTGCCTGCGGTCCTTTCGGACCTTGCACAATTTCGAATTCCACTGCATCACCTTCCTGCAGTGTGCGATAGCCGTCACCGGTAATCGCGGAATAGTGGACAAAAACGTCCGGACCATCCGTGCGACCGATGAAACCATAGCCCTTCGAATTGTTGAACCACTTAACCGTTCCTTGCACCGCGTTCGTCCTCCCTGAATTGAAACGAATGGTACAAAAGCTCCAAGTCATGTCAGCTTGGTACGGTAGAGAACCAATACCAACACGACTGGAATGGGCGGAGTGTACCAGAACGGAAATCCGAGTCAATAGAACTTGCGGCAACTTTGTAAGTTTTCGGTAAGGTTTTTAGTAGTCAAAAATCGTTTTAAACCCATTAACATCCGCGGCTAGTTGTTCACTTTACAAGAAACGAAAAATAAAACAGCAGGCCGGCGATGGACTTGGCGTCCCGTAATTTGCCTGCGCGCATCATTTGTTCCAGCTGCTTGCGGGTATAGGCAGCCACGACGATTTTCTCGTCTTCTTCTGGTTGGGCTCGGCCGGCGGTAACACCTTCGGCTAGTAAGAGGTACATGCGTTCCGCAAGAAAACCGGGAGTGGGAAACACGTCCAGAAATACAGTGAACTTTTTGGCGCGGTAGCCGGTTTCTTCGATCAGTTCGCGTTGCGCGCCCTTCTTCGGATTTTCGCCGCGCTCCATTCGCCCTGCGACCAACTCCCACAAATACTGCCGGGTCGCGTGGCGATACTGACGAACCATGACGATGCGGCCATCGGGAAGCACGGGCAAGACCACGACAGATCCGGGATGAGTTACGACCTCGCGGATAGTTCGAACGCCTGTAGGCTCGATCAATTCGTCGCGCCGCACGCCGAAAGCTTTGCCTTCATAAATAATTTCGCTTTTCAGGATTTTGGCCTTCTTATTTGGCTGCCTGACGATCTGTTTTGCCATGTCCGCTCCCGGCAGTGTGAATTGCACGTTCGATGATAATGGATTTCAGCGATTTTTCTCTTTTGCCAGGGTTGTCTGTTGAATTGGCCCTGGCGTTCGCACCTATGAACATGAATTTCATCCTGCTTCAACCGTTCTGAAACATAACGGGATGAATACTCTCCGTCGCCCAGTGATCCGATTGTGTCCAAGGAGAGCCGATGTCTGCAAATCGCATTCTTAAGAAGCTCGCGCATACCGCGCGGGTTAGTTTGGCAATACTGACTGCCGTGCCGTTCTCGCTCGGCGGCACTCTGGCGAACGCAGCCCCGCCAGATAAAAAGACGCAAAGCAAGGACAGCAAGTCACCCGTCAAGCACGTGATTGTTATCGTCGGCGAAAACCGCAGCTTCGACCATGTCTTCGCAACTTACAAACCGAAGCACGGCGAAACGGTGGACAATCTTCTTTCCAAGCACATCATCAACGAAGACGGCACTCCCGGTTCGAAGTATTGGTTGGCCACACAGTATTCAGCCGACATCACTGGCGCTACTGAATTTCAGTTGAGCCCAACCAACAAGACGCCCTACGGTATTCTCCCGGCACCGCTGACCGGCGGACCAACGGACGTTTGCAAGAACAACGGCATCTGCACGCTTGCGGACGCCGAAGCTTCCGAGAATGGCCTTCCAGATGCCACCTACTACGGCTTCCTGACCTCTGGTGGCACAGGCCTCCCCGGCAGAGTACCTGACTCGCGCGTAACTGGAGTTCATTCGACGGCGCCGTACTCGAGCCTGCCTGGGGGTCCTTTCCAACTCTCGAATTCGAAAACCTCGGACACGTTTAACTGGGATTCGTACGCTTCCAGTCCGGTTCACCGCTTTTATCAGATGTGGCAGCAAGCGGATTGCAACGTTGCTTATGCCAGCAAGGCCAATCCCAGCGGCTGCAAATCGGACCTCTTCGCGTGGACCGAACTCACCGTCGGTTCGAACGTGAACGGCAAGCCTCAGCCTGCCAACTTCAGCACGGACTATTCGCCGACGGCCACAACCACCGGTGAAGGTTCGACCGCGATGGGTTTTTACAACGTTTTGCAGGGTGATATGCCGTACTTTAAGGAACTCGCTGACGAGTTCTCCATGAGCGACAACTACCACCAGCCGGCGATGGGCGGTACCGGGCTGGACAGCATTATGCTCGGCTTCGGCGATGCCCTGTGGTTCAGCGATGGCAATGGTAATCCGGCCGTCCCGCCGCACAACGTGCAGGTCTGGGCCGATCAGCCAGCCGATACTGGCGTCGTGGATGAAATTGAAAATCCCAACCCGGTTTCCGGCACCAACAACTGGTGGACTCAAGACGGTTATGGTGGCGGAGGATTTGGTTCACCGGTGTATGGCGGCGGCAGTTACTCAGATTGTTCCGATGCCACGCAACCAGGAGTTGGCCCAATTCTTAAGCACCTGGCTTCTCTCGCACGCCCGATCAATCCCAACTGCGAACCGGGTCACTACTACCTGTTGAATAATTACAATCCGGGCTACTTCGGCGACGGCTCCGACGCTTACACCGATCACTTCATTTTCAACACGCCGTTTACGATTCCTCCCACCGGTCAGCGCAGCATCGCTGATGTCCTGCTGGAGAACAACGTTTCCTGGAAGTCTTACAACGACCAGTGGAACTCCTATCTCGGCGACAAATACCAGCTCAACTACGGCACCGTCGGCGCCAAGAGCGATCAATACTGCAACATCTGCAACCCATTCCAGTATCAGACGCAAATCATGACCGATGCTTCCATCCGCACCAGCCACATCGTAGACACCACTGATCTATACGCAGACATCAAGAACGGCACGTTGCCGGCGGTTTCCTTCGTCAAGCCCAGCGGCTGGGTTGACGGCCATCCAGCGTCCTCCAAGTTTGATCTCTTCGAGGGCTTCGTGAAGAAAATCGTCGACGGCGTAAGAGCCAATCCACAACTTTGGGAAAGCACCGCGATCTTCATCACCGTGGATGAAGGCGGCGGCTACTACGACTCCGGCTACATCCAGAACCTGGATTTCTTTGGCGATGGCACGCGTATCCCGCTGATCGTGGTTTCCAACCACAGCCGTGGCGGACATATTTCCCACGACTACAGCGACCACGTCTCCATCCTTAAATTCATCGAGCACAACTGGGGCCTGCCAACGATCTCTGACCGCAGCCGCGATAACTATCCCAATCCCACGACCGAAAAGGACAACCCTTACGTGCCCAGCAACACTCCAGCCATCGGCGACCTGTTCGACTTGTTCGACTTTGGCAAACATACTGTCAAGAGCGGCCACTAAATCGGCGGTCGTTACTCTGTAGCTTCGTTCGTAAACCAAGCGCGCCGGACCCGGCAAACCCAGGTCCGGCGCTTTTTCTTTCGATTTCGCCCGCCAATTGCGGCCCCCGAGCGCCCGCGCCTATACTGGGACGCACGATTCTCCATGACTATCAACACGCTCATCGTTGACGATGAAAAGCCGGCTCGCGAGGAGCTGGCATTCCTTCTGAAATCATTTCCCGACGTTCATTTGGTCGCGCAGGGAAAAAACGGTTTGGAAGCAGTCAACCTGATCAAAGAACACGCCCCCGACTTGGTTTTTCTGGACGTGCAAATGCCCGGCCTGGATGGTTTCGGTGTTCTGCAAAAGTTGGTCGAGCGGAGAATCGAGGTGCCACACGTGGTCTTCGCGACGGCATTCGACCACTACGCGGTCAAAGCGTTTGACGTCAACGCCGTGGACTATGTGCTCAAGCCGTTCGACAGGGCGCGCATCGCCAAGGCCATTCAGCGCGCGCGGCGTGAAATCGAATCGGAAGTTTCTCCCGCCGACCGGTTGGAGCAGCTGGTCAATCGCCTGGGTGTGGTGAAAACCGCCACAGCCAAGGCCGCAGCGCCCGCGCCATCAAAAATTCTTGTCAACGCCCAGCAGAAGCTGCTACTGGTGGATGCAGAAGACATGATTTTCGCCACTATCGGCGATGGCCTGATCTCCATCATCACGCGCGATCTGGAAGGCACATCAAACTACCGCACCCTGGACGAACTCGAAGACGCGCTGGCTTCCGATTCGTTCTGGCGAGCGCATCGTTCTTTCCTCGTCAATCTACATCACATCAAGGAAGTGGTGCCCTGGTTCAAATCCACCTTCATGCTGAAAATGAACGATAAAAAACAGACCGAAGTGCCGGTCAGCCGCCAGCAGACCAGACGCCTTCGGGAACTCTTTAAACTGTAGGATTATTTTTATGCGCGATCTGAAAAACTACGACGGCCTAGCTCCGATTCACGTCGCTGCCGTTAAAATTATCGAAAAACGCGGTGTTTCCACTTAGAGGATTCGGCCAACCAGGAATGGTTTTCGTATTCCACCGGGCTGCTACTTACCTACAACCATCCGGAGATCATTTTGCGTGGTTTATCCTCGGAGACTGAGCACGGTGTGATCAATGATATCGGCGACGCTGTGGTGTCCGGACGGAAGTATGAATTGGACAAAGATTATTCCGACTTCTTTGCCGATGACGCGAAGTGCCGTTTCCGGGCCATGCATGTCAGCTGGTACTCGGAGTACGTCCTTATGGCGCAATGGTTTTATGGAGACGACCCTTTTCCAGTGTGGCAATGCTTCTGGTCGGACGACGACGGTTATCATCCATGCGACCCTACCTGTGATCTTGAAGTGGTCAAGTCACAGCCTAAACGATACGAACCTGCACTCCCGATTTATTGAGTCGATGTGCGGACGCTGCTGCATGTGCTAGCATCGGCGTCTGCTATGGATTTCTCTCTCACGGATCACCAAAAACTGATTCGCGACACCGTCCGGCAATTTATGGAGACGGAAGTTCGTCCGCTCGTCAAGGAACTGGAACGAGAAGAGAAAGTTCCCCTCGACCTGTTGAAAAGAATTGCGGACCTGGGCTGCTGCGGCATGTTGATGCCGGAAGAGTGGGGCGGCCCGGGCCTCGACACCTTGTCATACGTATTGATGATCGAAGAAGTCGCGCGCGTCTGCACCGCGATGTCCACTGCGTTGGGCGTAACAAATTCCGCCGTGCAAATTCCACTGTTGCAATTTGGCACGGACGCGCAAAAACAAAAATATTTAAAGCGCCTCGCGAGCGGCGAAATTCTCGGCTCATTTTGCCTTACCGAGGCTGCAGCAGGCTCCGACGCCGCCGGTATCCAAGCCACCGCCACGCGCTGCGCTTCCCAGAGCTGTCATCCCGAGCCCGCCCGCCATGGCGAGCGAAGCGAGGGATCTGCTTTCTGCTATCGCCTGAATGGTGCAAAAACTTGGGTCACCAACGGCAGCGTCGCCGGCGTCTTCATTATTTTCGCCAAGACCGATCAAAGCGCCGGTGGAAAGGGAATCACAGCATTTCTTGTGGAGCCGTCCTTCCAAGGCTTCAAAATCGGCCGTCACGAAGACAAAATGGGCCAGCGCTCCTCGCCCTCCGTAGAAATTCTACTGAACGACTGTGAAGTTCCCGCCGCGAATCGTCTTGGCGAAGAAGGCCAGGGTCTGAAAATTGCCCTGAGCGCGCTCGACGGCGGTCGCATCGGCATCGCCGCTCAGGCCGTCGGCCTGGCGCAAGGCGCTCTCGACGAATCCATCAAGTACAGCAAGCAGCGCCGCGCCTTCGGCAAAACGATTTCCGATTTCCAGGCCATTCAATGGATGATTGCCGACATGCAGACGGAACTCGAGGCCGCACGCGGGCTGACGTATTACGCGGCTTGGTTAAAGGATTCCGGGAAGCCGATGGGGTCCGCCGCTTCAAAAGCAAAACTCTACGCCAGCGAAATGGCAAATCGCGTCGTCTACAAAGCCGTGCAAATCCATGGCAGCGTCGGCTACTCCCGCGAAACCGATGTCGAGCGCATGTACCGCGACGCCCGCGTAATCACCATCTACGAAGGCACCAGTGAAGTCCAACGCATGATCATCGCCCGCGATCTTCTGAAATGAAATAACTGCAGGAGGGGATTGCCACAGTCACAGAGACACAGAGCGTTGGATGGAGTAGTGCAGACAATCCTGTCTGCGCGGTTTATGTAGCAGCGGCGTGCTCGCGGCAATAAGCTTTATGCCGCCGCACTGGGCCTCTTCTCTGTGCCCTCCGCGACCGCTGCGTTAAGAAAAACAGTTAACATGCTCACCCCACGTTCCGCTCGTGCGATTTTCTCTTTGCTTCCTTCCGGACTCGGTGCGCTTTGTGACTCTGTGGCAAATCCTCTCGGCAGGTTTTGCGCTGCTACAACTGGCGCGTTTCGCAAAAAACTTATAACTTATTACCTACAACTTAAAACCCTGCACCCAGGAAAACTTTGACCACCAAGAAAAACCGAGTCCTAAGCGGCATGCGCCCCACCGGCAAGCTGCACATAGGCCACTATTTCGGCGCGCTGCAAAACTGGGTCCGCCTGCAAAATGATCAATCATACGAATGTTTTTATTTCATAGCCGACTGGCACGCCCTCACCAGCGACTACGCCGACACCAGCGCCGTCGCCCAGAACACCATCGAAATTGTCACCGACTACCTCGCCGCCGGCCTCGACCCGCAAAAATCGGTCATCTTCCAGCAATCGCTGGTCCCCGAACACGCCGAACTCCATCTCTTACTCGGCATGGTCACCCCACTCAGTTGGCTCGAACGCGTCCCCACCTACAAAGAGGCCTTCGAAAACGTAACCAACAAAGACCTCCACACCTACGGCTTCCTCGGCTACCCCTGCCTGCAAACCGCCGACATCGTCATGTACTCTTCACCTGCCGTGGCAGGCGAACCCGACACTCCACTCTTCGTTCCCGTCGGCGAAGACCAAGTCTCCCACGTAGAACTAAGCCGCGAGATCGTAAGGCGGTTTAATTTCTTTTTCGCCGGACGAATGCATGGTCACCTGACCCAAGAGCAAAAGCGCAAGGCACTGGACGTTGTGGCGGCAGTTTTGCCGGCTGGTCGGTTTGCAGCCAGCTCCAGTGGCGAAGTCTCTATTTTCTTGTCGCATGCGCGCAGCGAACTTGGGCTCGAAAGATATACACAAGTTCTTCGGAACAATCCAAACTACTTCGGATCTCCAGATCTCTTGACGGAGCCGGAGGTAATGCTAACGAAGACCCCGCGCATCCCCGGCCTCGACGGTCGCAAAATGTCCAAGAGCTACGGCAACGCCATCACGCTCAGCGAATCCGACGACCACATCCGCAAAAAAACAAAAGTCATGGTCACCGACCCGGCCCGCAAACGCCGCACCGACCCCGGAAATCCGGACGTGTGTCCGGTCTACGATTGGCATAAACTCTTTTCGTCCCCGGAAACGCTGGCGTGGGCGGCCGAGGGCTGCCGCTCCGCCGGCATTGGCTGCATCGAGTGCAAAGCAAAAATGGCCGATCACCTGATCGAGTGGATCGCTCCGATTCGCGAGCGCCGCGTGCAGTACGAAAAAAATCCCGCGCGCGTCCTCGAAGTAATCGACGAAGGTTCAAAGCGCGCTCGCGAAGTCGCAAAGGTCACCATGCAACGCGTCCGCGAAGCCGTCTTCGGCTGGCAGAAAAAGCGCGCCGAGGTGGCGGTAAGCAAATGATGATGAATTCACATCACGAATTTACTGGTCGCCGGTCGCTGGTCGCCGGTCGCTGAACCATGGCCTCCCCCTACAAAATCAACATCCCGATGTACGAAGGTCCTCTGGACCTGCTTCTCGATCTCATCAAGAAGCAGGAAATGTCTATCCACGACATCCAAATCTCAAAAATCACCTCACAATATCTCGATTACCTGCACAAACTCGAAGAGCTAAACGTCGACGTCTCCTCGGAATTCATCTACATGGCGGCGTCGCTCATTTACATCAAATCGAAAATGCTTTTGCCGCCCGACCCGCTGGCCTCAGCAGACGACCCGTCCGCAGATCCGCGCGAAGAACTGGTCCAGCGGCTGCTCGAACACGAAAAGTTCAAAAACGCCGCGCAGCTTCTTTACCAAAAACAGCAAATCGAAGAAAACGTCTGGTCCAAGCCCGACAAATCGCTTTACAACGACGAAGGCACCGAAGGCGAACTGGTGGTCTCACTCGTCGATCTCGTCAAAGTTTTTCAGCAAGTCCTCGAACGCCGCAAAGAAGTTTCCCGCATCGAACTGCAGCACGAACAATTCACAGTGGCGCAAATGATCGCACAGCTGCGCGGACAAATCCTGGCCAGCGACGACTCCAGCGTAAACCTCGTGCAATTTTTCGAAGCGTGCCCCTCGCGCCACGCCATGATCGTGGCCTTTCTCGCGGTCCTCGAAATGGTCAAGCTGCAAGCTGTGGCGATCGTCCAGGAAAAACAGTTTGGCGATATC
>WNFE01000987.1_pt1 | contig 28553 bp, 16 predicted proteins | sample 5400451 | NCBI WGS metagenome assembly WNFE01 (sample SAMN13153344, study PRJNA577476) | soil metagenome | isolation source: 200 cm saprolite under Douglas fir tree site 2 hole 2 | place: USA:California | collected 2015-04-18
GCAGGGCCTCCCCCGTCCGGAGATGGTCGAATCGGCTGTCGCGCTCGACCGATCGCGGAATCTCGAAACACGGGGCGCCCAGCAAGCCGACCCCTTCGCGAATCTTGCCGTCGAGGGGAACCATCACCTTCGTCCCGAGGAGGACGTTGTCGCCCGTCCTGCCGCCCGCGGGATACAAGACGTCGTTCCCCACGAAGTTGCGGGGCCCGATCGCTGCTCGGGATACGAGGAACGAGCTGCTCGAGACCTCGTCATTCACCAGAATCAGCCCGCTGGCAACCATCGTTCCGGGGCCGACGGCGCTCAGGGACGGGTTCGCGTGCATCACCTCGTTGCCGAAATTCGAGCCGGTCTGCTCGACTGGGGAAAGGTGGTATCCGAGCCACTGCAGAAAGTGCACGATGTAGGAGCTGTCTCCGAAAAGGCGCGTGAAGAACCTCATCCTCCCGATCCGTGCGATCGCGCGGTGCACCGCGTCGTGGAGGCCGTACAGCGGATAGACCGTGTCCGGCCTGATGAACGAGCTCAACACGCGAGAAACAGCGACGGCGAGCAGGAGGCCGATGAGCGCGAGGCCGAAGAAAAGGACCAGTGAGAGGATCGCCGCCTCGACGATGAGCACCCTCAGCGCGCCGGCATGTGCAGTCGGCGCCAGCGCTCCGGCCAGAGACGCGGCCACGTCCATCGCCAGGCTCGCGGTCCCCTCGACGAGCGGCAGGTAGAAGAGGAGCACGACGAGCACGGCGGCGACGCCATAGGCGGCCCGCCGCAGCGTGCCGCACCGCGCCGGGGCGACTCGCACATAGTTCACGTCCGTGCGCTGTGCCGGACATCCGTGCCACCGCTCGCCGGCCGGCACCGCCTGGCCGCTGTGCAGCGCGGAGGCGTGACCGAGCTGTGCCCCATCGCCCATCGACGTGTTGATATCCAGCACACCCCGCTCGCCGACGAACACGTCCCGGCCGAGCGTTACCGGTCCGGTCTCGATCCGCCCGGACTGCGCCCGGTAGCCGTTGAAGAAGGACTCTTTGCGGATCACGGTACCCGCCCCGATCATCAGGAGATCGGTACACACGGGCACGCGCCGCGAGAGGATCACGACGCCCCGCCCGATCTTTGCGCCTAACGCCCGAAGATAGAGCGAGTAGACGGGTGTGCCGATGAACAGACGGGCGGCCGGGCTCGATCGGATGAGCGTTTTGACGATCCAGAAGCGGACGTACGCGAGGCTCCACAAGCGGATCTGCTGGGCTTTCCAACGTCCGACGAGCAACCACTTCGCCGCGATTGGAGCGGCGCACACCACGAGGAACGCCGCGGTGCTCGCCAGAACCAAACGCAGGTATGTCGCGAGGGCCCCCGATGCCGCGGAGACCCACGCATAGGCCGCCTCGATGGCAACGACGGCGACATACGAATAGGCGAGGAGCGACATGGCCTGCAGCGCTCCGCAGAGGATGTATTCCCGTGTGCTGGTCGGCGTCGCCGCCTCGATCGCCGCCGAGACCGGTGGCCGAGCAGGCCTGGGCGCCACGACCGCGAGCGCCGCCAGGCTTCGGATCGTCGGATGTAGGTAGATGTCCTGCATAGATACCGACGGCAGGTCCCCTCGCTTCCGCACTCGCGCGCAGAACTTGGCCATCACCAAGGAGTCAGCGCCCAGTTCATCAAAGAAGTGGCTATCGACTGACACGCGGTCCACGCGCAGGACGTCAGCGAGCACCTCGGCGAAGATGCTTTCGGTGCCGGTCGTCGCGGCGCTGCGCTGATTCTCAATCAACATAGATTCAACCGTTCCCCGAGCACGATGACCTTCACCCTCTGTGGTCGCATCCGGTTCACACGCACGGTCATGGAACTCGACGGCCGCGTCACGCATTGGACGAGGCGGCGAGCTGCCGGCGGAAGAACTGCGGTCTGAGCCCTGCGCCAACTGCTCATCGCACGGTCTCGTAGAAGAAGTCGGATAAGCGCAGCTCCTGGCCGCTTGCGACTGCCTGCTCGTACACCCACTTGCCGACCGCCAGGTCGAGTATCCCCATGCCGAAAGGCGAGAAAATGATCGGACGGCTACGATTCACTGACCGTCGTCCCATCATGATGTCGGCAAGAGTGCCCGTCACAAAGTTTCGATTTCCCGTCTTCTGCTCCGCTAGATGAGGGGAGGTGTTGGCCTTCATGACGTGCTCGACGTCGTCAACCACGTTCTGCGATCTCAGGAGTATCTCGGGTGCGAGATCGCGAAGGGAAATATGCAGCACCACAGGGTTGTGCTCGAAGAGCGTGGCATCGGCGATGTGGGGCGTCGAAGCAACGGTCGTGAAAACGATCAGATCGCAGGCCCTCACAAGTTGAGCGACGTCGGGAACAACCGTGACCGCGCGGTGCTGCTCAAGGCGGCACGCTGTGTTTCTGAATTTCTCACTCTCAAGAGGGGACCGGTCGTGTAACCGTACTTCCTCTATCGTCCATCCTGTGTCGACCAGGAACTCGTAGACGTACCGGGCGATGAACCCAGTGCCCACGATTCCGAGCGAATGCGCGCGAGGCGATTGCCCGTTCAGCCAGTGCGCGGCAAGAGCGGCGGAGGCGGCTGTTCGCGCGGCCGAGATGATCGAGCTCTCGAGTATTGCAAAGGGATAGCCGGTTTCGTAGTTATTGAGCACGAGCACAGCCGAAGCACGCGGAAAGCCTCGCTGGATGTTGGCAGGATAACTGGCAATCCACTTCAGCCCGGCCACGCCGAAGCCGTCTCCGAGGAAGGCCGGGAGCGCGATGATCCGGCAATCGGGCTTGTCGGGGAATTGCAAAAAGTAGCTATCGGGGTTGACGGACTGCCCCTTGGCGTGCGCGAGATACGCGTTCCGAACGACATCGATGCATTCGGCCCGATGGGCGCGGATGATGTCGAACACGCTCTTGCCGTTGATGATCGATAGCTCGAAGTGCATGGCTTCCCCGCTCCGCTACTCGAGCCTGGCCGCCCAGGTGGGATCGAAGACCGTGTCGAGGTAGGGCGTGCCGCGGTCCGCGCACAGGAACAGCACGGTGGAGTGCTTGTACGCCGGCATCCTCGCCGCATAACGCTTGACCGCCGCGAACGCTGTGCCGCTGGACCCGCCCACGAACAGTCCGTGGCTCGTGAGGAGTTCCTGGCACGCTTGAACTGTCTCCCGCTCGGATACAAAGACAACGTCGTCGATTTTGGCATGCGACAGCAACTGCGGGACGATGCTCGATCCAATGCCGGGAATATGGCGTTTGCGCGGTGTCCCACCGAAGATGGCGGAGCCTTCGGTATCGACGGCGATGACCCGAATGTTGGGATAGTGCTCTTTGAGCCGACGAGACACTCCGGCGATCGTTCCCGCCGTGCTGACGCCGATGAAGACATAATCAAGCGAGGCAAAATCGGCGCAGATCTCAGTCCCTGTGAGCTCGTAGTGCGCCTCTATGGCGTCCAGATTTCCGTACTGGTTCGTCCAGTAGGCGTTCGGAATGGTGGCACATAGTTCCTTCACCTTCTGCAGCCGGGTCTTAAGGAATCCGCCGGTGTCGTCACGTTCCTCGACCTTCACCACCGTGGGACAGATCCGCCGGAGGAACGACTCGTAGGTGCCAGAGATATTGGGATCGATCACCGGGATGAACCGCAGGCCGACCAGGTGGGTGAAGGCTGCGAGAGCGGCGGCGAAGTTCCCAGAAGAGGACTCGATCACCGTTGTCTCTTCGCAAATCTCACCTCGCTCGGCCGCCCGCTTGAGGATCCAGTAGGCGGGGCGGTCCTTGATGCTCCCAACAGGGTTGACATACTCGAGCTTTGCGAAGAGATCCATTCCCTTCATATCCAACTGCACATGTGGAGTGGGTCGTAGAGTATTTCGAAGCAGTTCTAAACCTGCGGAGAGACGAGACGTCGAGATCTGATCGAGAAGAGCCGAAGGCATGATTGTCACTCCTTGCAACGTCGCCGTGCCGGGTTCGACGAATCTGAATCTGATTGAAATGAGCCGAAGCTACGGTTGTCACCCGCCAGTCCATGTCCCAAGATCCCTCCTCCTTCTTTCTTTTAATTCCTCCTTTTGCGAGCCCGTAGTCGTCCCTTCGCTCCGGCCCCCCACGATCGTCTGTCGTACCAGCAAGCTACAGGTCGTGTCCATCTTGCCCCTCGGAAATTAGTGTGCAGCGCGGGGCCGAATCATTGGAAAATGTCTCACGTATATTGGCAGGGAGGCCATCCAGGAATGACCTGATTCACAGTGGCGTAAAGTCCTGAAAGCCGCCGGAGTGTCTCTACTGCGCCTTGAGGAAGGCCGAACTCCACCCTCAACCGTCTTCGTTAATTTTAGGGCCAACGCGAGCTTGTTCATGCCGCACTCCACCGTGGTTACTTGCGGGTCCCAAATTCAACTTCCTAACGTTCTGGCTGACTTGGAGAATTCGGCCTCAGGGTCGGACAAAGAGGCCGGCGGAGCTGTGCGAATTCATTTCGTGGGCGAGCAGGGTCAGACTAGCGGGCGGGGGATAGCCATCACAATCAGGTGAATACCCTAATGTGGGATAGGCAAAACACCTGAAAGGTTGGATCACAAGGGAAATGAACCCGCAGTCGGTCAAAGCGAAGGCTTGGCTCCCCGTGGGCATCAACCCACTCATCGCTTCGGGAAACAGTCGACGAGATGACAAGCAGACCGCATCCCGCCGTTGCCGACTTGTGATTCCCAATCCATCTTGAGCTCTTGTCGTTTCCCGGAAGTTACGGATAAGAGCGAGATTTATCCGGGAAGTCCGACAAATGCCGATGCCCCTGAACTTCACGATCTATCAGCCGCACGAACACCACGTCATTCAATCCAGATGGGCACCGGGCGATCAGTAACGGGAAGTTTGAATGCATAGGTCGGAGGAGGAGCGCTTGGTGTACAAAGCTGAACTCAGCGACCGAGCTGATTCAGAGACACCAAAGGAGGCTCCCCCATGCAGACTATGTATTACATCGGACTGGATGTGCACAAGAGGACGATCAGCTACTGCGTGAAGGATGGCAGTGGCGCGATTCACGCCGAAGGTGCGATCCCCGCCACGCGTTTTGACCTGGACCGCTGGATGAAAACGCTGCCGCAGCCTTGGACCGCGGCGATGGAAGCCACGGTATTCACCGGGTGGATCTACGATCACTTGCAGCCACATGCCGCCGCGTTGAAGGTGGCTCATCCGCTGATGCTACGGGCCATTGCGGCGGCGAAAAAGAAGAACGATCGTATTGACGCGAGCAAGATTTGCGATTGCCTGCGGTGCGATTTTCTGCCGGAGTGCTACATGGCCTCGACGGCGATTCGCGAACGGCGGCGCACGCTGCGGTACCGCAACCTGCTCGTCCGGCAGATGGTGCAGATGAAGAACAAGATTAGCGGACTGCTGATGGAAGCGGGAGTGAGCTACAACAAGCGGCGACTGCATAGGGCCGGCTACTTCCGCGAACTGCTAGCGACAAACCCCGGTATCGATGAAGGGCTGTGTTCGCTGCTGCGACTATGCCGCGAGACGGTAGTGCGCCTGCAGAAAACAGAGAGTGCCGTGGTGCGCTCGCTGGAGCGTGATTCGTTGCTGATGGATCGTGTGGAGCGATTGATGACCGTTCCTGCTGTGGGTCCGATCACCGCGTTGACCTGGGCGCTCGAGGTCGGGGACGCGCAGCGTTTTTCTTCGATCAAGAAAGCCATCAGCTACTGCGGCCTGTGCGGGGCCGAGAAGAGTTCGGCGAACACCGTGCAGCGCACGCCGCTGTCCAAACAGCGCAACAAACATTTACAGACCACGCTGATCGAGGCGGCGAAGATGGCACCGCGCTACAGCCCGAACTTGGCGATGCTCTATGACAAGGAAAAGCAGAAAGGCAATGCCAATCGCGCAACGCTGGCGGTGGCACGGAAGCTGGTGGCCTACCTCATGGCGGTCGACCGTGGGCAGCGGAATTTTCAGGTGGCGGAGACAAGTAACTGCATCGCTGCGTAAAGCGTGGCGATGAACATGGAGGATTTCTTCGGCGCGTGCCTGCCAGGTCTTGCCGTCAAGCCGACTGGGCGAAAGAGCGCAAGCTCTGGATGCCCCCGTTGATAAGTTTCGAGACTGGCAGGAAAACACAAACTCAATCTTCTGTGCAGCTGAAAGGCTGAGACAGCAAATGGAAGTCTGGTTCTAATCTGGAAAAAGGAACCACGGCTGAGAGGCCAACACACGCGGCGAGAAATCAGAAAGAGTTTTGTACCCGCGCTCCTCCGAAGCGCGTCGGGAGAGCTTTTGCCCTCTTGACAAAGACCTATCATGGAAGTCGGCTTGTAGAAAGTGATCTCCGCACTTAGCATCGATTCTGGTCGGATTACAGGCAGTCGGAGATAATCCACTTGGCTGGAAAAAGCGGTTTCCGTAGAAGTGATCGCGATTACTCAAACGAGAAGCTACAGTCTCTAATTTCCTAAATTGGGCCCGGCCCAATCCCTTTGCGTTGCGTCGCCACGAGAAGGGAATCCCATATCTCAGCCGCGCTGAACTCCGTTTTTTCATGGGAAAAGAGCGTTCGGTGCGGTGCCGAATGATCGTGAATCTCTTGCAGAACATTACGTCTAAGTCTTTGAAAATCAGTCATCCGATTTTTTGGATTTCACCAAAGAAGTTCGACAAATTACGCCGTTGGACCGAAGTTGGAACCAGCGGCTGAAGTGGCGTGATTTCGATGGCTGTATTAGAATGAAAACAAAGCTGTTGTGCGGTTCCCCGGTAGCTCAACGGTAGAGCATTCGGCTGTTAACAAACTTCAAAACCGTTGAATCGGCACCGCTTATACCGAAAAAACGCCGGTTAAGCGGCCCTTCGTTGGAACCAAGTTGGAACCAAAGTTTCAAGCCCGGCTCTCGTCTGGAGGCCTGGGTCTATTTGACAGCCCTGTTCATTTCGCGGAAAGCATCTGAGTCGATGCCGGGATGAAGGGACCACGAGCTTCGTATCTCAGCGGCAGGTTGCCGAGTCAGGCATAGTGCTGGGGATTGATGCCAACAACAGCAGAAAACCCTTCGACCCAATTTTTGAAAGGGCAAAAGATGAAGAATTGCCGGGCGAATGGATTTGAACCATCGACCTCCTGGTCCCGAACCATGAAACTCAAAAATCCAAGTGCTTTATCTGGTGTCGCTTAGGAGCCAGAAAGCTATTCTTTCTCTCCCTCAGTTGTACCGAAGTGGTACCGACTTTTCCCCTCAGGCCTCGTTGCCGAGAAAAATGCAATCGATGAACGAGAACGTCTTTCTGTGTTTGTCTCGTACAGGAGTGAACACGCCCGTCTTAGCGAAACACAGCAAGAACTTCTCGCTGCAGGACAGCCTTTCCATCGGCGTCGACCGCATGCAACGGAACTTTGAACCGATGCGCCGGCAGGTTGAAGCCTGGCGCATAAGCCAGCTTTCTGATGAAGCCGCGAAGCTCATCATCTATCGAGCCTTCATTGAGGGAGAACTTGAAGTACCCAGGCACTTGGCCCGCGTCGTGCATGCTCGCTACTTCGATCCCCAACATGAGGAGTTCGCGCCGCGGACTATGTGGAGCCTGTCGAACGCGTTCACCTTGGCCTTCAAGGAACTGGAAGCCATTCCGCAATTCCGGGCGGCGGCCAAGCTGGGAGCATTTCTTGAAGGCATTCACGCAGCATGAGTAGCCGGCAAAGCATTCCTCGGCGGGAGGGAAGTGCGAACCACAAACGTATTTCCCTCCCAATTTTTCTCTGGGCACAACACTGGCGGCAATTTCGGCGTGCGTTCTCTCTCTAAAACGCATGAACCGCGACCTGAGTGCAGTGCCGAACACCCTCATTTTGCCCGTTCGGCGAAAAATTCCAATCATGCTGCGAAGACAGGGTAATCTCTCTCAAGTCATTGCTGGGTGTTAGAGCGACGAAATGCGGTAGTATTATCGACGCGTCTACCGCTTGCAAATGTAAATGACAAGGTCGATCGAGATTCCGGGTGTTTCGAAGAGTTGGAAGCTCTTGATTCAGATTCTTCCAATGCTCTTGCTCGTTTTCAATCCATATAAGAACTCATGCGCTCAAACGACGTCTACTGGCGGTTTGACCGGCGTGGTGAGCGATCCGAGTCACGCGGTGGTTCCCAACACCGTTGTGGAGCTGAGAGACGAAACCAAAGGAACGATCCAAACTGCCAAAACCGACGGCGACGGCGTGTACCGGTTCTTCTTCGTTGCGCCGGGAAAATATACGCTGAGCGTTTCGCATGCAGGCTTTCGCGAGGAGAGCCACGACGTCAATGTGCTGCTCGGGCCACCGGGGACACGCAACCTCACCCTCGAAATTGCAGAAGGAACCGAGACAGTCAAAGTAACGGGTGAGACGCCGTTGCTTCAAGCGGAGAACGGCGACGCCTCCACCACGATGAACCTGACGGAAATCTCCCAAGTGCCGAACCCCGGCAACGATCTAACGTACATCGCCCAAACGGCTCCTGGAGCGATCATGAATACGGACACCATTGGCGTCTTTTACCTTGGCAATTTTTCAATTTTGGGTATGCCAGGCACGTCCAATTTGTTCACCATAAACGGGATGAATAACAACAACACGCTAAAGAACACGAACAATGGCGGAGCGTTGGGAATGATGCTGGGCCAGAACGAAGTGCAAGAGGCGACCATCGTCAGCAACGGTTATTCCGCGCAATTCGGCGGCGCCGCGGGCGCTAGCGTCAACTATCTGACCAAATCCGGCGGCAATGCTTTTCATGGGAACGCGGCGTACTACTGGAATGGCAGCGCGTTGAATGCCAACGACTGGATCGACAATGCGCAGGGTAACCCGCGCCCCTTCGATATCGCGAATCAGTGGGCGGGATCTCTGGGTGGGGCAATCAAAAAGGATAAGCTGTTCTTCTTTTTTGACACCGAGGGCATGCGCCTCGTACTTCCGTTCAGCACTATGGTGGTTCTGCCCAGCGCAAAATTCGAATCCGCAACCATGGCCAATATCGATTCGATCTTCGGAGTAACGTCAGCATCGCACAAGTTTTACCAGCAAGCATTCAGCCTGTACAACAACACGACAGGTGCGAGTGCGGCGACTCCCGGCAACTTTAATGATCCCCTGGGCTGCAACGGCTGGCAGGGACCGGGTGGACTGGGAAGCACGGATGCCTGTGCGGTGCATTTTTTCGAGAACCTTTATCGTCCTTCCAGCGAGTCCATCGTGTCGGGCCGTGTGGATTGGAACCTCGGGGTCAACGACCGCATGTTCCTGTTGGTGCAGTATGACCACGGAAACCGTGCCGAGTATGTCGATCCGATCAACTCGGTCTTCAATGTCTACACCCATCAACCCTGGTGGCAGGGCCAACTCAGCGAGACGCATACCATTGGCCCCTCGGCGGCGAACCAGTTTTTGCTTGCAGGGACTTACATCAACCAAACCATCAGTGTGGCGAATCCGGCGCAGACCCAGGCTGTCTTCCCGACAGTGTTAAACTTGGGCTTCGCGGGCAATCCCTTCTCTGTGCTGGGAGGCCAGGACTGGGGCTTTGCACAGCCTGTCGGCTTAAAGACAACGTCATACCAGCTATCCGACGACCTGGTGAAGACGCGGGGGAAACATAAGTTTGCGTTCGGAGTGAGCTTTCAGCGGACCTATTTTGCAGGGTACGGCTACAATTTGAGTGGCATTGGACAATTACTGCCGCAAACGATCAACGCGTTTTTCTACGGAGGAGTAAACCCCTCCAACCCCAAAACAGATTTCACAACCATTTGGCAGACCTATCCGCCCGTAACTTGGAATCGTTTCGCTTTCTATAGCTTGGGACTGTACGGGCAGGAAGAATGGCGCGCTCGTGCCAACTTGACGCTCACGCTCGCGTTGCGCGCCGATCACCAGTCCAATCCAGTTTGTGAGGGTCGTTGCTTCGCGCGGCTTTCTGGTTCATTTGATTCCATCAGCCACGACCCGAATCAGCCGTACAACCAGGCAATCCTGATCGATCAGAAACAAGCTTTCCTGAATACGGACAGCATCGTGTGGTCGCCGCGGTTCAGTTTTGCTTGGCAGCCCTTCGGTGTCTCTCACAATACGGTCCTGCGCGGCGGCGTAGGTATCTTTTACGATCCGGTCCCCGGTGCAGTCGGGACAACTTTAGCTTCGAACCCGCCTTCCTCCAATTTTTATGACTTCGGCGGCTATAACCTCGCTCCTGGTGAGGCGAATAGCTTGTCCCAGAATGCCGCCGCCTCCAATTCGGCATTTGTGAAAGGCTTTGCCACGGGTCAGACCCTTGCACAGATTCAGGCGGTGGATCCGAACTTCAGTCCTCCCAACATTCAGACCCCGGCAAATACGATCCACTCACCGCAGTATCAAAAATGGAGCCTGCAGGCGCAGCAAAGTTTCGGTTCCTCGAGTTCCGTGACCATCGGCTATTTTGGAAATCACGGCATCCATGAATTTTTTGATGATCCGAACATAAATGCATTTGGGTTCGGATCCTTCCCCAAAGCGGTGTGCAGCAGCCCGCCCGTTCCGCCTTGTGCGGATGCGCGATTTAGCGGGGTCACGCAGCATGAGACTGGCGCCATTTCCAACTACAATGGCATGGTCGTTTCCTTCGAACAGAGGTTTACGCGGTGGGGTAGCGGCATGTTTCAGGCCAACTATACGTACGGCCATGCGCTGGACGAGATCTCCAACGGGGGATGGCAACAATTTGCCTTCGGCAGTTCCTTCTTCCCCCAGGATGCCAAAAATCTTCGCGGAAGCTACGGGCCAGCGGATTACGACGCGCGTCATTCCTTCAACGCAAACTACGTTTGGGAAGTTCCGGTTAAAGAGGCACTGCGCGGCCACGGCCCGGATTCTCTCGTGAAGGGATGGCAGGTTTCGGGGACGATCTTCGCTCGCACCGGTTTTCCTTACACGGCGATTGATTTCGCGGAAGTCGGAAATCTGGTTAACAACAATTTCTTCGGCACAATTTATTCCGTGCCAGTAGCTCCTCTCGGTTCCGCTGGACCCTGCGGAAAAGGGGCAGTGATTCCGGCGTCTTCCGTTCCTTGCCTGCCCACGCAAGTGCTGGGCGATGGTTCACCGAATCCCGGCGCCTTGTTTGTGCAAACAGGTTGCGAGACTGGATTCAACACGGGGAATTTACCAGGTCCCAACGGGCCGTGCAGCGGCCGAAGCGTGACATTTTCGCAAGGGCGCAACCGTTTTCGTTCGCCGAGCTACTTCAACACAGACTTCGCGGTCCTGAAAAATACGAAGATCCCGCACTGGGAAACCGGTGTCCTGACGATCGGCCTGCAGTTTTTCAATCTCTTTAACCATGCCAATTTCGGATTCCCCGATAATTGGAGCTCGGACACCACCTTTGGCCAGATTATTTACCAGGAGCAAACCCCAACCAGCGTTCTTGGATCCGGACTTAACGCCAATGTTTCTGCCCGGATGATTCAGGTGAAGGCGCAAATCCAGTTCTGAGGCTGAAACGCCATGGTTCGCGTGATGGGATCGAACCAGGACCAACGCGCGTGGCGCTCTCAGAAATTCTCCATCATCCACATGTTGCCGGACAGCGTCCAAGTGGAAATGGCCAAGTGTCGGCCGTCTGGTGACTGATGAACGCCGCTGCCCTCCCCTCCGGAACGCTCCTCCAACACGGATGATTTGCCGCGTAAATTCAGATAGAGAAGTCTGGTGTTGCCTTTTGCAACGTCCGAGACGAACAAGCCATCATTGTTCGAGGACCAATTCAAGGTCCTCAGGTTGCTCGAGTCCTTCAAGGGGATTTCTCGTGTCGAGTGTTCACGCAAGGAGAAAACGGAGAGGGGTCCTGCTGGACTACGAAGGAAGGCTATCTGGCTGCCATTCGGCGAAAGGTCCGTCCACCAATCGTCGTCGTTCGGGTCCAGGCCGAAGCGAGTGACTTCAGCGCCACGCCCCGTAAAGGCATCAAGGACAGAGAGGATCAATTCCTTGTGGTCGTCTGTTGGCTCGACAATCAGGCACAGATTGGAGGGAGAGCGAGCGCACATAAGTGCGCTAGAAAACTTGGCGATAGAAACCTGCACGGGTAGACCTCCGTTTACAGGAATCCTCATTATGGGTCGTTGTACCGGGGGACTTTGAAAACCTCCCGCTATAAACAAACTCCATTTCTGATCCGGAGTCGGTACAGGATCGTGGGAAGGGTCCGGGAGAGTAGCAAGTTGTTCCGCCGAATCCTGGTCCAAGGCCTGCCGGTAGAGAGTGAGGGGACCGTTGCGATACGAAAAGAAGAAGAGGTTCTTGCTGTCAGACGTCCAACTCCAAGGCATATCCGAACTTTCACTCAATGTGAAGTGCCGTAGGTTTCGTATTTGCCGGTTTCCGTTGACAATGTCTGCAAGATTTACGGTCGGGTGACCTTCACGCTCCAGGAATGCGAGCCGCTTGCCGTCCTTCGTCACAAATGGGCTGCGCATGCAGGCCTGGGGCCAATTTTTAAGCTGCCTGGACTTCTCGACACGTTTTCCCGCGCGAGTGTCAAAGCGCTCCTCCCAATACTTACATGTCGGGTGATTCCATTCATGCTCAGAGACGGAATAAATAAATCGCCCATCCGGCAGCCAAACAAAATCATCCATGTTTTTAAGTTCAGAGGATGCCATTAATGTGACGACGGACCCGCCTTTCAAGTCGCCACTAATGAGAGAATCGCCCGTCGCGTCGGTTTTGACGTACGCAATGCGTTGGCCATCTGGAGACCAGCTTATTCCCCAAAGCGTGCCGTCTTCGTCAACCTCAAAGAGCTTTCGAGCGTGTTCCCCGTTAGCATCCATCAACCAGATTTCACGGTCGCCAAGATGACCCTTGTTTGCTGAGAACGAAATCAGAGAGCCGTCCGGTGAGACAGAGTAAGCAAGTCCATCGTCGCGAAGCTTATGCGGCACTCCACCCAACGCGGAAGCGATCCAAATGCTGGAACCTAGCGAATCGAGCGTGCCATCCGGCCCCCGGCCGGTTGCATTCGCAAGAAAATGAGCACTATCGGGAAACCAGGAGGCCAAAGCCCAATTGCCTTTGCGATTCTGCAATGACTCTGGCTGGGCAATAAGGTGTGTCTCGTCGGATTCCATCAGTTTCACGTATAGACCTCTTGTGTCTGCGTATGCCAGGTATTTGCCATCGGGTGAAATCGCCCCACTGGTCACGCGGTTTTCAAAGGAATTGATTGTGAGTTGCCGAAGTTTTGGCTCGGGCAGGTCCGCGAGGGGGAGCTGCTTGTGCCGGGAGAACCAGAAGAACGCCATAGCGAGGGATATTACGAAAACTCCACCCGCAAGCACCGGCCAGGCGAAAGTGCGCCGAGACTGCATGTCGTGTTTCACTTCCTCTAAATCGGCACGAAGTTCCGCAGCCGTTTGATACCGGGCATTGCGATCCTTTTCGATGGCCCTGGTGATAATGCGCTCGAGCTTGGCAGGGATTGCTGGGTTCAGATTGCGCACAGGAGCGGGAATTTGTTGCAGGATGGCTTGCTGGAGCACAGGCCTGGTGTCGCCTGTGAATGCGCGCTGCCCTGTGGCCATCTCGTAGAGCACCAAGCCGAACGAAAACAGGTCCGTCCGCGCATCCAACTTCTCGCCGCGCACTTGTTCCGGAGACATGTAACCTGCCGTGCCCATCGCGACTCCGGTTCGACTGAGAAAAGGGCTCGACGCGGTGAGCGCCTCGGTCTCGTGCTGTGGTTCGTGCGGCCTGTCGTTCTCGCGATGATCCGTGCCCGGGGAATCGGCTGCCGTGGTTCCGGTAGAAAGCAACTTGGCTAAACCGAAATCGAGAATCTTCGCCTGGCCCCGGCTGGTGGCGAAGATGTTTGCAGGTTTGATGTCGCGATGGATGATGCCCTGTTGATGAGCCGCATCCAATCCCGCCGTGATCTGAACGGCGAGGTCAAGCAACTTCGTGAATTCCAACGCGGGCTTCCCGGGACCGATTGTGGCCATCAAGTCGCGGAGTGTCTGGCCCTCCAAAAGCTCCATGACGAGGAAGGGCTGCCCTTCGAATTCTTCGACCCCGTAAATGGTGCAGATGTTGGGATGATTGAGGGTCGAGGCGGCACGCGCTTCGGACTCAAAACGGTGCAGCGCAGCAGGATCGGCACCCAATTCTTCGGGGAGAAACTTAAGAGCCACGCGGCGGCCCAGTTTCAGATCCTCCGCTTCATACACGACCCCCATTCCGCCGCCACCCAGGATTCCTAAAACGCGGTAATGCGAAACCTTCTTGCCAATCAGGCTGCCATCAGTTGATTCTGCAGTTTTCTTTCCCTCGGCCGCCGCCTGCAGCGCCGGGCCGCCTTCCGCCCACTCCACCGGCACCATCCAGCGATAGCCACGCCGGGCGAGAGTCTCGACGTACTTGGGCTCGTCGGCGGAATCGCCCAATGCCTGGCGCAACCGATTCATGGCGGCGCTGATACTGTGCTCGAACTCGACAATCGTGTCGTTTGGCCAAAGCTTCTTTTGGATCTCTTCCCGCTGGACGACCTCGCCGGGATGCTCCAGGAGGAGTACAAGGATGCGGAGTGACTGCTCGGGCAGACGAACGGGCGCACCATCGCGCGGGCGCAATTCTCCCGCGCGCACGTCCAGTTCAAAGCTCTCGAACCGGGCAAGGCTCAGCGGCCGATCCGCCCCCGGCATGGAAGATACCTCCGTCAAGCTCGTGTCACCGCAGGCGCAACGTATCATATCGCAAAACGGTTGGTGAACTTGTTGAACTAGCTCGAAGGAGCGCACCTGGATGCCGTCGCATTCCTCCTAAAGCACTACCAGCAAAAGGGTTGGCCCGGTGATGAAAAGGTGACCCAGCCGTGAGGTCGCCTGCATTGAGCCTCGTTCGCCTCTAGCGCAGAGTTGCTTCGCACAAAAATTCTCGGAGTGAGGGATGTGGTCCAATCGCGTCGTTCGCTCCCCAGAAGAAACTCAGTTGGAGGATGCGATGAATCATAAAATCAGAATTTCAATGGCATTTGCGGTCGGCGTCGCAGTATGCGCGTCCGCGCCACTCCGTAGTTCCGCTCAGCAAACTCCTACGACTCACCATCACTACGTTGTCGTGGATGCGGGGACATTAGGTGGTCCGGAGAGCATCGTTTACGAACCAGGGGTTCGCAGTCTTAATAATCGGGGAACATTGAGCTCATGTGCCGACACGCCCAACCTCGATTTCAATAACCCGCAAAACCCAGCCTTTGGATATCCGGACGGCATAATCGATCCGTACATTCAACACTCATTTCAGTCGAAACGGGGAGAGATAGAGGATTTGGGCACGTTTCCTAGCGGCACGAGCAGTTGCTCCCAATGGATCAGCGATAGCGGATGGATTGCTGGATCGGCGACCAACGGCAAGATCGATCCGGTGGCCGGTTTCCCCGCAATCAACGCAGCGCTATGGCGAAATGGCCAACTTCTAAACCTTGGGACATTTGGAGGAGACGAAAGCTTGGCATGGTCCGTGAACGATCAGGGGCAGGTCGTGGGATTTGCCACGAATACAATCCCTGATCAATTTGCCGGAGCCGTTTCATTTGGGTATAGCGCCACACAGACTCATGCGTTTCTATGGCAGAACGGACGAATGCACGATTTGGGCACGCTGGGCGGCCCGGACAGCGATGCGCTCTTAATTAACGAACGCGGACAGATTGCGGGTATCTCCATCACGACCATTGATCCGGCTACGCAACAGCCGACAGTAGATCCCTTCCTTTGGGAAAACGGGAAGATGATTGACTTGGGAACGCTTGGTGGTACTTCTGGAACTCCCGATGTCATTAACAATAAGGGTCAGGTCGTGGGTATCTCAAATTTGGCGGGAGACCAAACATGGCATCCATTCTTATGGAGCAATGGCGTTCTCAGAGATTTGGGAACAAATGGAGGCTCCTTTGGTGAGGCAAGGTGGATCAATGACGGCGGCGACGCAGCGGGTTGGGCCACTCTCACTGGCGACTTTGTGGCTCATGCAACTTTGTGGAAGGAAGGCAAGATCGTTGACCTTGGAGCTACCACAGACTTGCCATGCTCCTATGCGAACGGAATTAACAATCTTGGGCAGGTGTTGGGCGCTTTACAACACTGTCCAGACGTCATTGCGGGACGTGAGGCACTCCTTTGGGAGAAGGGGGACTTGGTGAACTTAAACACGCTGATTCCCCTTGGCTCGGAGATCGTATTGATCCAAGCCATCACCGCAAACGACCGCGGGGAGATTGTGGCCGAGGGGAGGCTTCTCAACGGCGACCTTCGTGCGGTCCTACTGATTCCGTGCGATGAGAATCATTTGAATGTCGCGGGCTGCGACTACAGGTTGGTGGACGCGACCCCCGCTGCACAAGTTCTTCCCGCGCAAATCACTCAGTCGCCGGCAGCGAGTTCGGCCAAATTGTCCCCGGCAGAACTGATGGCTCGATTCCAGTCCCTGACGGGGAATCGGCATCGCCGCTTTGGATCCGTCTCACCGAAATAGTCCTGCTCCGCGGCGCGACCCCTGCCGGCGAGCGCTGCGGAATTCAAAGGACAACTCTGCCTTGCTCAAGGCGCGGAGGTAGCGATGATGAAAAATAAAGTTGAGGTAGCGGCCAATGTTGTCGTGATCTTGTTGGCCGTGGTGATTGGGTCGGTTTTTCTTATGGATCGGTTCGTTACCCCTGGTCCGGGGCCGAATGAAGTCAAAGCTGGCGACCAACTCCCTGGCCTGCACGCGTACGACTGGAAGGCGCACGACCGCACGTTGGTTCTCGCCCTCAGAAACGGATGTCACTTTTGTGAGGCCAGCATGCCGTTTTACCGGAGACTGGCCAAATTGGAACAGTCGAACCAGATCGGCGGCGTTCACCTCATCGCCGTGTTTCCGGACGATCCGGCCGTCGTGCGTCAGGTCGTGGAAACCCAGCAGCTCACGATCGAGGTGGTTGCGGCCTTTGAGTTAGGTCAGGTGAAAGTGCAAGCCACTCCGACTCTGATCCTTGTCGATGAGCAAGGGCGAGTCTCCAAAGTCTGGATGGGCGAGCTTCCGTCTGCGGAGGAAGCGGAAGTTATCGCGGCCATCAGCAAGCCGCCAACCGCTGAATCAAAACAACAAAGTTTCCTGCGAGCGCCTTGCGAGACTTGTAAGCCTAAGTCTTGATGTGACGTTCGCTGGAAGTTCGTCGGAAAGGCAGGAACAACTGTCAAAAGGAGGAAGTATGTGGATTCTAAGGTTAGTCCGAAATTTCGCTTTGCTCGCGCTGTTGGCGCTGGCAGCGCATACGGCTGCTGGTCGTGAAAGTCATTCGCACCCTCAGTGCGGGGGATTGTGTTTCCCAGGACATCATTCATGTTCAGGGGGTTGCAAATGCCTTTGTGCCAGCCTAGGCTGCCGTTGCGTCAAATTGTAGCACTAGACCCGGGAAAAAACCCAATTGCGACAGTTTCATCCCAGGACCACGCCAACGAGGCAGCGCGCCGTTGGTGGCAACTAACGTGGATGATGAAGAACTTGCCTGAGGAGTTGAGACCGGAGGAGCGGGTTTCAAAAGTTTTCCATCATCCACATGTTGGTATTGTTAGTCCAACTTAACATGGCAATGTGGCGGCCGTCGGGGGAAGGCAAGCCATAGGTATTGATACCGCCCGGTTGCTCCCACAGGACGCGCGCGTTACCTCTCATATCTACATTCAAAAGGACGGACCCTCGCTCATTGAAGCTGGAGACAAACAGACCTTTCCCATCTGGCGTCCAAGCCGCATTGGTCAAAAAATTCCATCCCTTCACGGTGATTTCCTGCGGTGCAGGGCCGTTCAGCGAAAGAATTTGGATTCGCCCCTCCAGCTTCTTGAGAATGGCGATATGGGTGCCATCGCGAGACAGATCCCATCGATACTCACCAGCCGCTTCAGTTTTGAATTTGGCCAGTTCGTGACCGCGGCCTTTCGTAGGGTCGAAGGCCGTAAAGAGAAGCTGTTTGCGATCCGCACTTCGTTCCGAGATCACACACAGCGTTGCTGGGGACTGGGCGCATCGCAGTCCCTCGTTGATGTTGGCCGTCAACACAATCTGCGGTGATCCTCCCGTTATCGGGGCGCGCATGACTGCTGCCGACGCTCCGGGATCTCCCGGATTCGGACGCACAGCATACAGAACCCAGGAGCCGTCGGGACTCATGCAGGCACGGCCAAACACGCGCTGGCCCTCGTTTGCGGTGACGACGGGTTCCGCAGTGTCCTTACCAAGAGACTGCCGGAAAATTTCGGTCTGTCCGTTACGTCGGGAGAAGAAAAGAACTGCGTTGCCATCGGGCGTCCAGCCCAATGGCTCATTCCAACCCTCGTCCAAGGTGAGCCGAGTTGGGGTGGTGATACTTGTCCCGTTGGATTGAAGGTCAGCCACGTAGACGTTTGTGTGGGCTCTCCACTCGAGAAACGCAAGCCGTTTGCTGTCCGCTGTAGCGTTTGTGCCGCCCACGCAAAATCCCGCCCAGTTCGTGATGCGCCGGGACTCCTCGACGGGCTTGCCACTACGCAGGTCAATGCGGATCTGCCAGTAGTTGCAGGTACCCTCCTCGGGGACCGTTTCCCACAATGCGTAGATTACCCGGCCATCGGGCAACCACAGAAAGTCATTCAGTCTTTTCGCCTGATCACTTGAAAGGATCGCGACGGGAGTCCCTCCTTTCAGATCGCGGGTGAAGAGGCGCTGGTCCACTTTGTCGATTTGATCGTAAAGGATCCGCTGTCCATCGGGAGACCAATAAAGGCCCCCAAACACACTGTTCTCGCCGGCCTCATAGAGTTTGCGTGCATGATATCCATCCGATCCCATCAACCAGATTTCGCGGTCGCCCAGTTTGCCCGGGTTGGCGTTGAAAGCGATGGTTGAACCATCAGGAGAAATGGCATCTGCATAGGCCGCATCGCGAAGCTTATGGGGTGGCCCACCTAACACAGAGACAATCCAGATACTGGTTCCCTCGGAAGTCCAATTGCTGCCATCACCCCCGGGCGGATGGGTATTGGCGAGAAACCTAGTGCCGTCGGGGAACCACGGGCCAATCTCCCAATCGACCCACCTGCTCTTAAGCTCGTCTGGTTGAGGAATAGTCTGCGTCTCGCTGCTTTCGATGAGTTTGAGATGCATTCCTAACCTGTCTATGTACGCCAGGTATTTTCCATCGGGCGAAATTCCACCTCCTCTCTGGGCGTTCTCGATGGAGTTACTCGTGAGTTGCCGCAACTTGATCTCTGGCAGAGCCGCAGCCGACCGCAGGTGGCGTCGTGCAAACCAGAAAACCGCGCTAGCGATGAAGAGTAGGGCGACAGAAGCTGCCATTTCCCGCCACCGGGCGCGATGTTGTGGCTCGATTTCCCGTTTCAAAGCCCCCAGATCCGTGCGCATCTCCGAGGTAGACTGATAGCGAGCCTCGCGATCTTTTTCGAGCGCTCTGCCAATGATCTTTTCGAGTTTCGCGGGTAGCCCGGGATTCATCTCCCGCATCGGCCTTGGCATCTGCGTGAGGATGGCTGCCTGAAGTTCAGGCCGAGTGCCGCCCTCGAAAGCGCGTTTTCCGGTCGCCATTTCATAAAGCACCAAACCAAAGGAAAACAGGTCCGTCCGCGGATCCAACTTCTCGCCGCGCACTTGCTCCGGCGACATGTAACCAGCTGTTCCCATGGCCACGCCGGTTAGGCTCAGGAATGCATCAGGCGTTGCCGCCAGCCCGTTCTCGCCAGGTGTTCCCTGTGCGCCGTCGCCGCGAGAACCCTGATCCGAGTCATCCTCCGCGCCCGATATAAGACGTGCAAGTTTCGCCAAACCGAAATCCAGAATCTTCGCTTGACCGTCGTTGCTGACGAAAATATTTGCCGGCTTGATGTCGCGATGGATGATCCCTAGGCGGTGCGCCGCCTCCAATCCGGCCGTGATTTGAATTGCGAGATCAAGCAGTTTGTCGAGCGCAAGCGGTGAATTTCCTGAGCCCGCGGCAGTGATCATTTCCCGGAGCGTCTGTCCTTCGAGCAATTGCATCACGAGGAAGGGCTGTCCCTCGTGTTCTCCGAATTCGTAGATGGGGCAGATGTTGGGATGTTCCAGTGCGGAAGCAGAGCGCGCTTCGCGTTCGAACCGCCCGAGCGCCGCAGGATCCTTTGCTGACTCTTCCGGCAGGAACTTGAGCGCCACCCTCCGTCCCAGCTTGATGTCCTCCGCCCGGTAGACGACACCCATGCCGCCGCCACCCAGGATCTCCAGCACGCGGTAGTGTGAAACCTTCTTGCCGATCAAATTTGTAGCCGTGGCAGATTGCTGCCGCGGGGCACTCTCGGCGTGAGACACCTCGCTGACGGGCGCGACAAACCCAAGGCCTTCCGCAAGAAAAAGATGTTCTTGTTGAGGTTACCTTCTTCGACAAAGGCATCGGGCCACACCCTGTTGATCAGCGCGTCTTTTTCAACCAGGTGCCCGGCATGTTCAACGAGCAGAAGAAGTATTTCGGAAGCTTTCGGGGCCAGGGGAACCGGCATGCCGTCACGCACGAGGACGCGCTTCTCGGAATCCAAGCGATAAGGCCCGAACGCGTAGAAGTGCTTGGTTTGCAACGCCATACGGTCTGCCAGAAATTTGCCGGAACTTCGGAAGGACTTCAAAACCCCAACCGCGCTACGGTGCATTGCGAGCGAGGAATGGATGGAACGCGATCCGGAGCCGACAAGCGCAGATTCTAGTACGGCGGGATGCTTCCGGCAATGCCGAACGCTTTCAATTGTGTCCGGCAGGCCGGGTACTGAACCAAGTCGTGGATCGCTACTCAGTTCAGTCCCTCCGCCAATCGAAAGCGAGAAGGAGACAGTATGAAATTCAGGCCATGGAGTTCTGTTGTTGCAGTAACGTTATTCACGACGCTGGCAATGCTGGCCGGCGTGACAGCGCAAAACATCGCCGCGCAGGAAACTCCTGCAAAGCACCACCACTACAAGCTCTTCGACGTCGGCACGTTTGGCGGACCGAACAGCTCTAGTGCATGGGCAGGTATCGGGAACAGGCTCATGAACTCCGGGGGAACCGTTATGGGTGAGGCAGACACTTCTGCTTCCGATCCCTATTGCCTCGTAGATTGCTTTCTCAACGATGTCTTCCAATGGCAAAACGGTGTCCTGACCGACCTAGAGGGGCTTCCGGGCAATGCGAATGGCACTTACGCTGACAGCATCAATTCTCAGGGCCACGTCTCCGGAGGTTCTGGGGACGGTGCCATCGATCTCCTGACCGGTTATCCGCAGATGGATGCTGTCCTTTGGAAAGACGGCAAAGTCACCAACCTCGGGACGCTGGGTGGTAATGCGAGCGTGGCATATGCCATTAATAACCGGGACCAGGTGGTCGGAGCAGCACTGAACACGGTTCTCGACCCCTTTTCTTCCGGGTTTCCTTCCCCTCTCTGCGGCAGTTTCCCCTGCATCGCGGAGAGTTACATGGCTATGTTTTTCCCGTCAGCCACACAAATGCATGCCGTTTTGTGGCAGAACGGAGCCATAAAGGACTTGGGCACGTTAGGCGGTCCCGACAGCGTTGCTTGGCTGGTCAACGAACGCGGACAGATAGCTGGCCAGTCCTATCTTAATTCGATTCCGAATGCGACCACCGGCGTTCCCACCATAGACCCTTTCTTTATCGGGGAGGACGGCAAGATGGTAGACCTCGGCAACCTGGGAGGGACCGTTAGCCGGGCGACTGGCCTCAACAACCGAGGCCAGGTGATCGGCGCGATGACTTTGGCGGGAGATGGGGGCTGGCACCCGTTTCTTTGGGGCAATGGAGTCCTTACAGATCTCGGCACCCTGGGAGTGGATTGCGGAAATGCAACTGCCCTCAACGATGCCGGGGAGGTTGTAGGCGTAGCCTGCAGCCCCACGGGATTTTTCGCAACTCTCTGGAAGAGCGGAGTGCTCACCAACCTCGGAACTGTTGTCGGTGACTCATGCAGTGAGTCGTATGACATTAATTCGCAGGGTCAGGTCGTGGGTGAATCCGCGGATTGCGGCGGCCCCAACCTTGGGCACGCGTGGTTATGGGAGAACGGCGGTCCCATGATCGATCTGAACATCCTCATTCCTCCCGGTTCTGGGATTCAACTGACACATAGTGTTTCGATCAATGACCGTGGAGAAATTAGCGGCGACGGAGTACTGCCCACCGGCGACCATCGTGCCTTTGTGCTAATCCCGTGCGACGAGAATCATCCGGACATCGCGGGCTGTGATTACAGCCTCGTGGAGGCGACTGCGGTTCAGAGCAGTGCGGCGCCGATCCCTACGACGAACGCGGCAGCAACGCCAGCGAACTTGACGCCTAGCGAGTTGCAAGATCGAGTTCGCGCCCTGCTGGCCAAACGAAATCGCAGATCTGGAGTCCCGGCACCGAAATAGTGCTGCTCCGCGGCGCGAGCCATGTCGGTGAGCGCCGCGGAATTCAATTGCAACTCTGCCTTGCTCAAGGCGCGGAGGTAGCGATGATGAAAAATAAAATCGAGGTAGCAGCCAATGTAGTCGTGATCGTGTTGGCAGTGGTGATCGGGTCGGTTTTTCTCATGGATCGGTTCGCTGCCCCTGGTCTGGGGCCGAACGAGGTCAAGGTTGGTGACCAACTCCCTGGCCTGCCCGCGTACAACTGGAAGGCTCACGAACGCACTCTGGTTCTAGCCCTCAGAAACGGATGTCACTTTTGTGAGGACAGCATGCCGTTTTACCGCAGGCTGGCCAAATTGGAGCAATCGAACCAGATCGGCGCCCATCTCGTCGCCGTGTTTCCGGACGATCCGGCCATCGTGCGTCAGGTCATAGAAACACAGCAGCTCCCGATCGAAGTGGTTCCGGGCGCTGAGTTAGGTCAGGTGAAGGTACAAGCCACTCCGACTCTCATGCTTGTCGATGAGCAAGGGCGAGTCTCCAAGGTCTGGATGGGCGAGCTTCCGCCCGCGGAGGAAGCAGAAGTTATCGCGGCCATCAGCAAGCCGCCGGCTGCCGAATCAAAACAGCAAAGTTTCCTGCGAGCGCCTTGCAAGACTTGTAAGCCTAAGTCTTGATGTGAACGTTCGCTTGGAAGTTCGTCGGAAAGTCAGGAACAACTGTCATAAGGAGGAAGTATGTGGATTCTAAGGTTAGTCCGAAATTTCGCTTTACTCGCGGTGTTGGCGCTAGCGGCGCATGCAGCTGCCGGTGCTGACAAGCATGGGAACCCTCACTGCGGTGGACCGTGTAACGCCTTCATCCCATCGTCCTGTCCAAAGCAGTGCGTATGCGTTGCTGCCGGCCAAAGCGATCGTTGCGTGCCCAAGCGGATCCTCTAGACACCGGAAAAGCCCCATTGGGGCAGGTTCACCCAGGACCATGCCAACGAGGCACAGCGCAGTTGGCTCCAAGGTGTGGCCCTGGCGTTCTTTTCCCAGGTAGCTGGCAGCAAGTTGACGGAGCTCCCGGTACACGAGCGGCGTCAGGTCGTCCGAGGCTCGCTCGTTACCCTTCGCCCACTCCGCCATCAACAGCGTCACTTGATGGGTATCAGACATACCTCGCGCGTTGCTAATGCCGACCTTAACTGGTGGCAATCTGCCTTCCACTTCGATCTCGATACTACGCAGCTCATCAATGGGTAGCACTCCATCGAGGTCAGGGCCAAGGATGCCGCCAGCAACTTCGGCCTGTTGCCGCACCTTATCGTAACCGTTCAAAATTGAGGGGAGCGCGTAGTTCATCTAAGGTCAAATCCTCGCAACGCGCGGCGGACGAGGAGGCCGCGATACCTTCCACCTGCCGGTCACTGTTTCTCTCGATCCGCGCATCACAAAGAACGTCCGGCTCATCGAAGGCGTCCGGCTGCGTTCCTTGCTGAAGGTTTCAATCTGCTCAACCACGGCAACCTCCGGTCCAGAATCTTACAGCGCGCCCTGGAATTGGACTTTTGAGTCCAGAGCGGCGCGATCATCTTGATGCAACCGATCCAGCGTTTGCTCCTCGAAAAGTGTCTCAGTCGAAGTGGCAGTCGGCGAATTGGTCCAACACCGAGTAAAACGCTTGGCAACATTGTCCCTGGAGCGAATGCGCCAACAAATGCTAAGTTGCGGTTTCTCGCCAGGGCCTTTGCGATAAGTCTGTAACGTCGACAATTTACGGAGAGGAGTGGCTCGAAAGGCACAAGCCAAGAAAGAACGAGGCGGTACCCCAGGGCCTCCATATCTCAGCCGCGCTGAGCTCCATTTTTTTTCATAGGAAAAGAGCATTCGGTGTGGTGCCGAATAATCGTGAATTTCTCGCAGAACATTACGTCTAAGTCTTTGAAAATCAGTCATCCGATTTTTTTGATTTCACCAAAGAAGTCCGGCAAATCACGCCGTTGGAACCTAGCATCATTTCGATGGCTGTACTAGAATGAAAACAAATATGTTGCGCGGTTCCCCGGTAGCTCAACGGTAGAGCATTCGGCTGTTAACCGAAGGGTTGCTAGTTCGAATCTAGCCCGGGGAGCCATTTCGAATGCCAAAACACTTCCGCATTAACTGAACCTTGCCCTCTGCTAATCGACTAGCGCAGAGCGCGATCGCGTTCGGGACGCCATGCAAGGTTGAGGACGAGTTGCAAAAGATCGGTGCGAACTAGATTCAGCCCGGTCTTTGGCGCGGCTGTCCAATCCGACGACAATTTGATCACCAAGCAGAAGAACTTCTCGGGTTCCGAAATGCTTGAGGCAGCCGTAACCGCTTTGGGAGAGTGAGCATGATCGTATTCGGAGGCGATGACGGGATAGAATCGCCCGGAGAGCTTCACTTCAGCGCGTCAACGGAAAGGGACGATCGTAGCCGGTCATTTCCAGATAGCCTGCGCCTCCCAGCGGTTGCCCTTTGCGCTGACCGGTGAGGACGATAGCGCCCTCCCAATAGTTTGGAGCAAACCATTCATTGCTGATTAGCTCCTGGGAATCGAGAGGAGTTTTCGCATCGAGTTCGATGCTGAATTTCGGAATCTCTATTCTCCAATGAATCGGATAGGTGGCGTGAGTGACGGGACTCGTCCATGTCTCACCGAGAGGCAGCAGCGCAAAATCATCAGACCGCAAGTGCGTCGTCCTGCCTTGCGCGTCCACGTAAGTGCCGGCCGAGTAGGGATCAATCGAACCGTCCGCACAGCGAATGCGAAAGAGCATGAGCTCGGTGTGATCGGCGAGCTGGAGGCTCAGCCAATCCCAGCCCGCTTGATTGGGCTCAAGCTGGTGAGTAAAGAACTCGTGGTCCATCCAGCTGGTGCCGCTCACTTCGAAGCTCTTGCCGCCCAGCTCGATCGAGCCGAAGGTCGCAAGGCGCGTAAGAGAAATGTAGTGCGACGCGCGGCCCGGACCGTCCGCCTTCTGGCTGACACCATTTTCACCGTGAATGACGGGCGGCTTTTCTGAGCGCAAGGTAAGGTCCAGTTGAAAGCGAGCGTCGATCGCGACCAGTCTTTGGTTGCTGCCTTCCCACTGAATCCGCCAATTGCCATTCCAGACGCGGCCCGGGGATTCGTTCACTGCGGCGATGCCCGGGCCGGAGCGGTTGACGCGCTCCGTGTGGTAGAACTTCCCGCCATCTAGGTCGCTCAACGCCAGATGCGCGAGGTAGAGATCCCGCACGTCCCAGGCGGTGGCCATCGCGGCATCGCGGCGGACGGCCTGGCGGAAGAAAGTGAGTTCAAATCCATACCGATGACCGTCAGCGGACTTCAGGTTTCCGGTGTAATACCACCACTCGGTCTGATAATCGGGATGATTGAAATGGTCGCGGGGGAATTCGTAACGATATCCCGGGAGGGCCGTACGGTATTGGGCAGCAAGCGGCGACAGAATCAGCAGCGTTGCGGCGAAGCACCACGCCCTACTCCTCATGGATGACCTCAAGCGCATTCAACCGCACCGCGACCTGCGCCGGGTAGAGACCTGCAAGCACGGTGGCCGCATATACAACTGTCAACGCGGCAAGGAGAACTTCCATCGGCCAGTGAAACCGAATCGTCCAGCCAAATGATTGCTTATTGATGACGAAGATAAGGATAAGCGAGAGCGCAAAGCCGAGGAGCAATCCGGCAAAATTGGCCAGAAGTCCTAGCAAACCGGCTTCGACGAGAATCAGTTTGCGAACTTGCCTCGTTGCCGCGCCAAGGAATCGAAGCAAGCCGAGTTCCCGGCGGCGGTCGATGACCAGAGCCAGAAGCGCGCCCGCAATGCCCATGACCGCGACAATGACCGCGACCGCTTCCAGGGCGTAAGTGATGGCGAAGGTGCGATCGAAGACGCGGATGGCTTCGGCGCGCAGATCACGGTTCGAAAACATGAGCACACGGTGTCCGGCGGCCGCCTGCTCAATTTCGGCCCGCACTGTTTCCACATTCGCGGCTGGCGCGACGTACACCGCAAGATTGGAGGGCGTGGGATCGGGCAGGTAGCGCAGCATCGTGCTGCGAGACATGACGATGTTTCCGCGCTCGCTGGAATAATCATAGTAAACGTCGGCAATCCGGAAAGTTGCCTGCGTGGCGCCAAGCGAAAGCGTAATGGAATCCCCCGTCCTTACGTGGTGCTTGTAGCTGAACGGCTCGCTGACGATGATCGCGTTCGAATCACGCAACTCAGCCAAAACCTGATCGGTTCGGCGCCCGGAGAAAAAATTGGAGCGAGGATAGCGGCGGAGCGCCTGAGAATCGACGGATGCCAGCGTGGCGGGCATGCCCTCATAGCTGATTTCATAGGCGCGCAGACGATCGACGGCCGCGACGCCTGGCAGCTTCTCGATTTTCTGAGCCAATTCCAGAGAGATCGTGGGATGGCGGTCTGCAGCGGGGACGCCCGCGGGGCGAAGATAGAGATCAGCGGGCAAGCGATCGCTCATCCAGAACAAGACTGTTTGGCGAAAGCTCCCGACCATGATGCCGACTGAAGTCATCATCGCGATGGCCGTGGAGAGAGCACCGACGAGAACGGAAGTCCGGCGCAGCGAGGCTGCGAGGCTTCGCGAGGCGAGCAAGGCTTCCACGCCGAAAAGTCTGCCGAGGAGTTTCGAGGAGAACGAAGTTAGTACCGCGACAAAAAAAGGAATCGCCAGCGCGGAAGCCACCACCAAGAGAATCGCGGCGAGATAGCCGAGGAGCGGTTTGCCGGCAACGGCAGGAGCACGGGACGCTGCGGCCGCCGCAAGACCGAGCATGAGAGCCAGCCACAAATCGCGGTCCTTGCGAACGCGCGCGTCATATTCCCGACCGCCCCGCGCCATCGCCTCAATCGGAGCGACCTCGGAAGCCTCGCGAGCAGGTGAGTACGCAGAGGCAACCGCGACTCCAACACCAATCGCCAACGCCAGCAGAACCGATGTGGGGCTCAACTCGATGGGTCCTGGCCTGCTGCTGACATAAAGAGATTCGACTGTGCTGGCCATCAATCGAACGGCGCCGGTCGCCATGAAACGGCCGAGGGGAAGTCCGATGAAAGCCCCGGCAAGCCCAAAGCAGACGGCTTCGCCGACGAATGCAAAGAGAATCACGCCACGGCTGGCGCCGAGGGCCCGCACGATGCCAATCTCCGGGCGACGGCGAACGACAGAGACGGAAATCGTGTTGTAGATGAGAAAAGCGCCGACAACGAGTGAGATGTAACTCAGCAGGCGCAAGTTCCAGCGAAAAGCCGCCAGCATGCGGCGATTCTCGTCCGTGCCTGCGCCTTGCGGACGGACTTCCACTCCGGCGGGAAGCACAGCGCGCAAACGCTGCCTCCAATCCTCAAGTCTTGAGTTCTCCGGCAATTTGAGAAGGATGCGATCGACGCGGCCATAGCGCATCAGGGCACGCTGAGCGGCGGAGAGGTCCATTAGGATGGCAGCTTCGCTGCCGTTCGAATCGGAGTACACGCCTCGCACCGTGTACTCGCGGATTTGATCGTTGATAAGCAACGGGACTTGGTCACCAGTCTTGTAGCCGAGGCTCGAACCCACCCAGACGCTGTCGTTGTCTCCAAGGTACTCCAGCATTTGTTTTGATGCCCATTGAGCTTGGAGCTGGTCCCAAAATTTGGAAGCATTTTGCGCATGGGTATTGGCTTCCGCGACAAAATCCAACCCAATAAGAGGGAGCGATTTCTTTGTATCCTCGATAACCGCGTAATCCTCGATGCGCGGTGATACTCGCATCGGATAGGGAAGCGTCGCCAGCGTGCCAACGAGTCCGTCCGGTACTCCGCTCGGCGCTGTGACTTCCAGATCATTATCGCCGGCAAGCGTTTCCATCGAGCTGCGGAAAGAGCCCGTGGCCGCGGCACCGGCAAGATCGATGGCCAGGACGACCGCGACTCCCAGGGCGACAGCCGAGATCGTCAGCAAGGTCCGCGCGGGCTCGCGCAAGAGCGGGCGCACCATCAATCGATAGAAGAGCAGAAAAAGATGCATTTCAGCGCCGGATAATCTGTTCGATTTTTC
>WNFE01000467.1_pt1 | contig 28543 bp, 32 predicted proteins | sample 5400451 | NCBI WGS metagenome assembly WNFE01 (sample SAMN13153344, study PRJNA577476) | soil metagenome | isolation source: 200 cm saprolite under Douglas fir tree site 2 hole 2 | place: USA:California | collected 2015-04-18
TCGCTCTACTTCTACAAAATGCGACACGACCCCAAGCGGCCCGATTGGCCTGATCGAGACAGGTTTGTCCTCTCCAAGGGTCACGCTGCTCCTGTCCTATTCGCTACACTCGCAGAGGCGGGCTACATTCCAGTAAGCGGGCTGAAGACACTGCGAAAGCTGAACAGCAGACTGCAAGGACATCCGGATCATCGGGTACCAGGAGTAGAATTCCCCGGGGGTTCTCTGGGAATCGGGTTGTCGGCTGCGATAGGCATGGCACTTGCGGGGAAGATCGACAAGAAAGACTATCGAGTCTACGCGTTGCTCGGAGATGGGGAGTTGGACGAGGGCGAGACCTGGGAGGCTGCTATGGCGGCGCCGAAATTCAAACTTGGTAACCTTACTGCCATCATTGATCGGAATGGGATTCAGCAGGATGGTCTAACTGAACAGATAATGCCGATGGAGCCTCTAGCCTACAAGTGGAAAGCTTTCAACTGGCACGTTCTAGAAGTTGATGGGTTCGATCTTCGTCAGGTAATCGAAGCTCTCGAAAAAGCTGAGAATATGCGGAACAGGCCTACTGTCATCATAGCACACACAGTAAAGGGCAAGGGAGTGTCTTTCATGGAGTGGGACCCCGCATATCATGGAAAGGCACCGGACAAGGACACGGTGAAGAAACTGGTCGAGTCAATGAGGAATCAATAATGAGCGTCGAATTGTCCTTTGGTTCAAAGGGTAAGGAATGCTTGGACTGATGCTCGTCCAAATGAGCTCGATGCGGGACGCTCTCGCCGAGGCCCTTCTCGAACTCGGATCAAAGGATCAGAGAATAGTCGTACTAGGAGCCGACACATCGGTCTCCATCAAGACGAGCCTCTTCGCTGATCGATATCCTGACCGATTCTTCAACGTTGGAATTGCCGAGGCCAACATGATCGGGATCGCCGCAGGACTCGCCCTCGCTGGAAAGATACCTTACGTCAGTACTTATTCCGCGTTCGTCCCAGGGAAGTGTCTGGACCAGATCCGGAACGCGATCGCCTATCCGAACTTAGACGTCAAGATAGTCTCGTCCCATGGCGGCGTTAGCGTTGGCCCCGACGGTGCATCCCATCAGACAGTGGAAGACGTGGCGGCGATGCGGGCAATCCCTCACTTGCGGGTCATCGTACCCGCTGACGCTCCCTCGACAAAGGTCTTGATAGAAGAATCCTGGAAGACTCCCGGACCTTTCTACATTCGACTTAGTAGACCCAGCGTACCTGAAGTCTATTCCTCGCGCCCCGACCTAAAGGTGGGACATGTCAAGGTTTTGAAGGAGGGAACTGACTTGGCGATCATCGCCTGCGGCGTAATGGTCAACGAAGCGTTGGAAGCTGGCGAGTCTCTGGCCAAGGAGAAAATCTCAGCGGAAATCGTGGACTGTCACACTCTGAAGCCTCTGGACGCAGACACCATTGTCAGTGTCGCAAGAAAGACCGGAGGAATCGTCACTGCTGAAGAGCAGAGTATCATAGGTGGACTGGGGAGCTCTGTTGCAGAAGCAACATCTAGCTCCTACCCCGTGCCCATCTCAATGGTTGGTGTCAGAGATACCTTCGGAGAGTCTGGCGAATACAAGGAATTGATGACAAAATATGGCCTTACTTCAAAGGATATTGTGAAAGCTGCAAAGAGACTGATGGCATCTAGGTGAATCTGGATTGAAGATATTCCTCGACACAGCCAACATCCCGTCAATCAAGACGTTCGTCGACATGGGAGTCCTGGACGGGATAACCACCAACCCGACACTCATCGCAAAAGAGAACAGGGAATTCGTCGAACTGGTAACGGACATTCTGAGACTCGTTCAGGGACCTGTAAACCTTGAGGTAGTGAGTCAGGAGTCTGAGGGAATGGTCCGAGAGGGACACGATCTTGCTGCGCTCGGACCCAATGTCGTTGTCAAGTGCCCTATGACGGGCGAGGGGCTCAAAGCGGTCAGGAGGCTTCACAAAGACGGTATCAAGACAAACGTAACTCTGGTCTTCTCTCCCAACCAGGCGCTTCTGGCGGCAAAAGCTGGAGCGGATTATGTGAGCCCATTCATCGGTCGCCTCGACGACTCAGGCCATGAAGGGATGAAGATAATCGAAGATATTTTGCAGATCTACCGGAACTACAATGTTGATACTCAGGTCTTAGTCGCGAGCATTCGCCACCCGGTGCACGTTGTACAAGCGGCGAAGCTGGGTGCTCATGTGGCTACGATGCCGGCTGATGTCTTGGACAAGATGGTGAAACATCCATTGACTGATATTGGGCTGAAACGGTTCTTGGATGATTGGCAGAAGGCGGGTCTCAAGCTTCCGGAAGGAAGGTCGACCGTTCCGAAGCCGAAGCCTCTTGTCCAACGAGCATAGGAATCTCCCGGCCGAATATCGTCTCCTATCGTGCTTGGGGCTTCAACTCTATTTCAGGCTCAATCCGGAGTCTTCGCCGTCAGTCTTTTGAATAGGTGATTATTCCTCTCTCTGTTACCCTTTGGCGAAGTACATATTCGTCACCGGCGGAGTGATGTCCGGAATAGGAAAGGGAGTCATCGCAGCTTCTATCGGCAAAATTCTACAAGTCCGAGGACTAAGAGTCACTGCCGCAAAGATCGACCCCTACCTCAACTATGATGCAGGAACGATGAACCCGTACATTCACGGCGAGGTCTTCGTGACGGAAGACGGGGGCGAGACCGATATGGACATTGGGACCTACGAGAGATTTCTAGACATCAACGTTCCGAGGAGCCACAACATCACCACCGGGCAGATCTACTCTTCAGTCATCGAACGGGAGAGAAGAGGGGATTTTCTCGGAAAGTGTGTCCAGATAATTCCACACATTACTGATGAGATCAAGGATCGTCTTCGAAATATTGCTCGCGAGGGTGCGGATGTTGTGATAGTGGAGATAGGGGGGACTGTGGGCGACATTGAGTCTCTCCCGTATCTTGAGGCTGCTCGTCAATTCCGGTTCGATGAGGGAATCGGGAACGTAATCAATGTCCACGTCACTCTTGTCCCGATGCTGGATGTTGTGGGTGAACAGAAGACGAAGCCGACACAGCACAGCGTGCAGGAGCTTAGACGGATAGGCGTTCAGCCTGATGTTATTGTAGCGCGTAGCAGGGTGCCTCTGAGGCCGGAGCCCCGGAAGAAGATTGCGCTCTTCTGTAACGTTGAAGAATCCGCTGTATTCACTTCGCAGGATATCGCAAGTATCTACGAATCACCGCTTCTCCTAGACGAGCAGGGCCTGGGCGGCTACCTGGTCGGTAGGATCCAATTGTCAAGCAGGGAGCCTGAATGGGGCTCGTGGAAGATGATGATCAATACCCATCTGGGACCGGAAAACCAGGTTACAATCGCAGTCTGTGGAAAATATGCCGAGCTCGCCGACTGCTATGTCAGCGTCAACGAAGCGCTTCGTGATGCAGGCGCTACCCTAAACGCGAAAGCTGATCTGGAGTTTATTGAGACTGACGATTTCGAGAAAGACCCATCAATAGTCCGAGTACTGTCCGGATTCGACGGACTCCTGGTGCCGGGGGGCTTTGGGTCGAGAGGATCCGAGGGAAAGATCAGAGCAATAGAATATGCGCGAACTCACGACATTCCATTCCTAGGAATCTGTTTCGGATTTCAGCTAGCGGTGGTCGAATACGCGCGGAGCCTGGGAATGATGGACGCGGCTAGCTCAGAGCTTAGCCCGGATTCGAAAAATCACGTTATTGACCTGATGCCAGAGCAGAATAGTGTACTGGAGAAGGGCGGGACCATGAGGCTGGGAGCACACGAAATCTCCATCGACGCAGGAAGTATCGCATACTCGCTCTATCAGAAGTCGAAGGCTTGGGAGAGGCATAGGCACCGGTACGAAGTCAATCCCAAGTACATTCCTCAACTCACCTCGAAAGGATTGAGATTCTCAGGAAAGAGCGACGCCAACCGGAGAATGGAGATACTGGAACTGCCCAGCAACACGTTCCACTTTGCTACGCAGTACCATGCAGAATTCAAGTCCCGACCCGGACGACCCTCGCCTCCGTACCTGGGGCTAGTGAAGGCCTCTCTTTCGAAGAATCTGAAACTGGAACCCAAACAGGTAATGACGCGCCAGTAGTCTTCGGGGACACTGTATGGAATCTAAAACTGAAGCAACGTCTAAGGTTGTCACCGGGCACCGCACACCGGTAGTTACCATTACTGTGACGGCAGTCTTCACCGCGCTGGTCTTTCTCTCAACCTACCTGTTTCAGATTCCGATCCCTGCAACTCAGGGATACTTCAATCTCGGAGATATCATGATCTTCATCACGGCACTAACGTTTGGGTCGAGAGTAGGTGGGTTCGCGGGCGGAATAGGGTCTGCTCTGTCCGATGCTCTCGCAGGATTCGGCACCTTTGCACCCTTCACTCTGATCATCAAGGGACTGGAGGGCTATGTTGCTGGACTGATCTCAAGGCGGAGTATTCAGCGTCGGACCCTGATGATCGCCTGGGCTGCGGGTAGCGTGATCATGGTTCTCGGATATTTCCTAGCAGAATCATTCCTCATCGCCCTATTCTTCGGCTCATCGGAATTTACTGGGATCGCGGCTGCGTCGGGAGAGGTTCCGTTCAACATTCTACAAGTTGTCGGAGGAGGAGCAGTCGGGATCCCCGTCTCTATAGGACTGAAGTATGCATTCCGGTCAATGCCCTATTTTTCTCGAATTCTGCGTCCTGTTCCCGGTAGTCGGCCTGAGAAGAATTAGCTACGGCCCGCTAGGCTGAGCCACGCAGATGTAGAGTACGTTGCTTCCTCTAACTATCAGGCTCCCATAGTTCGTGGCCGGGTCACCGCCGCGATACTCTCTCGCTCCGTCTAGGATGATGTTCATGTGGCTGTCGCAGTCGATCATCTTGCCCCGATACTCAGTATCGTTCTTCAGCTTGACTGCCACGTCGCCGTTCATCTTGCGGATGAGAAGGTTGAGTGGCTTTCTCGATGGTTCCAAGTAGCAGCCTTATAGCGGCTGTCCGGCTGAGACCATAAAAACTCTTTGTCAAACCACGGCGTTCGGATCTTGGACCCTTTATTCCGACTAGCTCTCTGAGTCTTCCCTAGCCAGCATCTTCTGGTTATGCTGTTCCTTCCTGAAGTCGGTCTTCAGCTTTCCGCATCTTATGCATCGAGCCATCTGTCCTCTTCCGCGCCATTGGTGCGAGCATCCCGGCATTCTTGTCAGTGAAAGAGGAGCAGGTCTAGTTCTTAAAGTCCACGAAGCCAGGCGCCGATTCACCAGTCATTCCATCTGGTCAGTTAGGCGGAGAAAATAGAGGGTCTCCCGGTCAGAAAGGATTGTTGATCGCGCGGGTTTCAGTAGAGATTCAGGATTTGGCAGGCCGGGCTGCTGGAAGAGAGTGAACGCTAGGAGCGAGTCTTCGCGGCTAATTCTCTTAAGATCACCGATGAAACTTGAATGATTCGACCCTGCCTTCGCTGTGGAGATGGAGACTGTGCAGTCTGATGACGCGTTCCTGAGCGGCAGCGAGGATGAGCTTGCCAAAATGTAATCCGTATTAGCGGTCTTTCTCTTCGTCGCGATTCGCAACATCTTCGCAGACAAGTCGACGCCTATCGCGTGATCGTAAATGCCGCGCGCTTTTTCGAGAAAGGTGCCGGTTCCGCAACCGATGTCGATGAGAACTTCGAAGTGTCTGTTTCCAAGGAGTCCTAGGACTGTTTCGTATTTGTGGGATTGTTCCTCGCCGTAGAGTTCGTCGTATGAGCCGGAGAGTGTGTTGTACCATTCTGCGACTTGTCTGTCGTCCTTCTCCAAATCATGCTGATATATTGCGGATGGAGAGTTGAATCTTTCTGACGTGGTCTGAGTGCCGGTCTTGGTCTCTCCTGAGCTTGATGAGGCTCGTTCGGAGCTAGTGAAAGCGCTCGAGGCTAGGATGATGGTGACAATGGTTGCTAACTGTACGGTCAGCTATTCTGGCCGGACGGGCAGCGATATCGGGGAGGGTGAACGGCTTGTTATCTTGAAGGGTGATGGTTGCGTGCTGGTTCACAGGGGGAAGGACTACCAGCCTGTCAACTGGCAGCCATCCGGGTGCGTGTTTCAGACCCGGATTGATAGTGGGCGTCTAATCGTAAAGGCTGTTCGCCCGAGTCCCCTAGAGACGCTGACTATCGAAATGGACAGGATCGAGTTTCTCAGCGCGTTCCGTTTGAGGGACGAAGCCGAGTTTATCCTCCACTCAACCGAGGAGGAAATGCAGAAGGCCATACTCGCAGAGCCAGATCTGATCGAACAAGGACTTCGAGTGATAGATTTCGAGAAGAAAGTTGCTCCCGGTTTTGTCGACGTATATGGTATTGACTCTCAGGGAAACACGGTGGTCATTGAGATCAAGAAGGATCCGGCTGGAGCCACCGCTGTCAAGCAACTGGCAGAATATCTGAAGTATCTTTCACCAGCAGAGGGAAAGAGACTTCGACCGATCATAGTCGCGCCGTCTCTTGCGAAGGGCGTTCTGCCGACGGTGGAAAAGATGAGGATCGAGTTCAAACCGCTGACATTGCAGAAAAGCTTGGAGACGTTACAGAAGCATGTGCGGTCCGACCAGAAGGCGTTAAGGGGATGGCTCGGAGAAAGACCCGAAGGGAAGGACTAGTCCTAAACGGAAAACTCTGCAGAGTCCGGTGCCAGTCCATTTCAGTCTTGTTCGTATGGAAACTTCTTCTTCGTGGCGTCCGGCGGCTTGACGCTTTCCTTTCCGCTTGTCGCGTCCGGGGTCTTATCGTCCGATTTGGACTGAGTCTTCTCGGATTTCTCCTGAGTTGTCGAGATATTTTCAGGAGCCGATGGTTTGACTGGACTTAGGTCGACTGGTAGAGTGTCTACCCGGGGTTTAGTGACTTCGGAGCTAGGACGGGTACTGATGCTCGGCGGGGGGCCCCTGGGTAGGCTTGTTGGGCGGGGGGGTCGGGGGAGAATCTTGGGCATTGCAGGGTTTGTCATCGGCCCGACAATAACACTTGGCGGGACAATTTTCGGTGCAGGTGCCGGAATGTAGGGCTGTTTCAATCCGCTGGACTCGGAGACTAATGGGGCCCTTCTCGTGGGAGATGAAGGAGTGAGGATTCCCCTCGATTCTCCTATGAATTTGGGACTGTCCTCCCAACTGGAAGCGCCCTGACTCGGTGGGGGAGGCATAGTTGGTCTGTCAAATGCTCTCTCGGAAATGACCGTCTGTGGGGGTGGCTTTTCAGCACCTTTCTCAGTTATCATGATTGGTTTCATGAGAGCGGGTGTGCTTGTTGGTGGCACGGCTTCGATCCTCGGTGGGGGAACTCCTGTCTCGCGACCGAAGGGAACGTCGTCGCGGTTTGCTCCCGTGGATCTCGCGCTCATTGGCGGGCCTGCTTCTAGTGGAGTTCGAAATGCTTTCTCCCATGATCCCGGCCGAGCCTCGCTAGGACTTGGAGTGACGATGGGAGTTGTCGGGACTACGGGGCTTGGGTGAACCTTTTCTATTTTCAGCTCAGCGACCTGTGCCTCTAATACGAGGTTGCGTTTCATTAGGTTCTCCAGCATCTGCAGTGCTCTTTCTAGGCGAATTCCGGGTCGCAGGCCCCTCTGGAACTTGAATGCTAGGGTGATGGCGAGTGTTGCGATTATCACCATCACTGCGATATCGATGGTGCTGAAGGATAGCTGCGGGAATCTCTGCAGACTACTAGATAATTGGTCGGCGACAGAAGGGTTATTTGCGTAGACGAGGAACAACCAGTATGAGAGCCAGCCTACGAACGCGGTCTCTACGGCCACGAGTTTGATAAGGAGTCTCCTCAAACTATCCTTCTCTCCTTCTTCGAAGCGCCAAGTGGAAGTCTGCTTTGTAAGAGCCTAAGACTTGGTGTAACTGTCTCTGATGGGTCAAAGTCCCTACTTTGCCTCTCCGACTCCTCGGTCTTTCCGAAGAGTCTTCAATATCGTGTCAAGGGCTGTGTCCCAGTCCATCTCTCCTCCGCCGCCACCCGCAGCTGGAGGGTTCTTCGATTCAGTCCCCGGTTTTGTCGAGGACAGATCCCCGAACGATTCGGATTTCGCTAGGGAGTCTGGTGATTCCTTGTCGGGAGTTTGCGTAGGAGGCTTCCAAGGCTGAGGCATTGGCATTGGTCCGCCCATAGGAGCAGGTGGTCGGGGTCCAGGTTGACCGGGTCCAGGTTGGGATCCCATTCCTGGTGGAGGTCGGGGGGGGCCGGCACCGAAGGGTCTCGGCGGTGCCATGGGACGCTGCTCTCCTGGTCTGCCCGGACCTTGGATGACAAACGGGCGGGGCCCACCCTGTGTTGGGGGAACCGAGGGTCTCATGGGCATTGGGCCTGGTCGAGGGATTCCCTGAGGAGGCGGGGAACCCTGCGGATTGGTCGGCCCTGAGCCCGGCGTCCATTTTGGAGGCAGTGGAGGGATCGATCGGACCCCCGTAGACTCGGATGATGGCCCAGTTCCGGGCCGGTCTATGGGGGGTGCCCATTTTGATGGCACTGCGGAGGACTGTGAACTCTGAGAGGAAACCGGGGTACTTGGGAATGGTACCCCTTGTCTAGCTGAAGTGTCGAGGCCTGGTTTCTGGAAGAGTGGACCTGAATCCGATCTCTTCTCGTCCATTATTGACTGGGGCGGATTCCAGCTAGGGCCCGGTGCTGGCCGCGGCGCCTGCTCAGCTGGTTGGCGCATTGTCGGACTCGGTTGGTTCTGGGGGGGTGGTGTGAATGGAGAGAATGTTGGTCTGGACGCTTCCGCCCTGAGAGTCTGGAGGACCGCCGATGTGCTCTTGCCCATCGTTTCCTGTTTCTGAGCCGGGAGAGGTTCAGAGGAAGGCTTGGCGCCAGCTGACCATGTCACACTAGGGCTGTTTCTTGAACTGCTGGGGGTCGAGCTCTTGGGCAGTGGTGGAACCGAGTAGACTGTGTGCTTTGACCCCGAGGATGGCGGTGCACCGGTTGGAAGGATCTGTCTCGAAGGCGAGGCGACCGGAGACCCGGTTGAAAGTAGTGATCCTGGTTTGAAGGATTTCGATTTCTGGATCTTTCCTACGAGGCCCTGGTCACCGTGCCGCCTCTTTAGCAGAACGTAGCCGAAGCCCGATCCTCCGCCAAGCCCAATGGTGAGAACTATGAACGGTGAATAGGGGCCGATGGACGCGTTGACGTAGTTCTGGAAGTAGACGTCGTTCAGATACTGGTTTACAAGCCAGAACGTGAGGAATAGGTTGACCAGGAATGAGATGGTGGTTCCGATCCGGATCTTGACCATCAGTAGTCGTCCTCCGGTTTACTCGTTTTCTTGCGAGGCTTCAGCTCGTTCCGCATGTTTGCGATGATGCGGGTGAAACCATATGCGGAAGCGATCATCAGGACGACCACTAGGAATACTGGGTCGAAGGATCCAAAGTATTGTTGCTCATAGATGTTGTAGAAGTATTCCGTGACTAACCAGACGCCGAAGAATAGCACGATACCGTATTCGAGTATGAATGTGAGGAGCGTGGTCTGGTATAGACTGCCGCCCGCGGACTCTTCACCATGCCAGCCCAACAAAGTCTCGATGTACCTTCTACTTCCACTCTTCTTGGGTTGGGCCTCCTCCTCAACCCCCAATAATCCTCAACGCAAGACGCCAATCTCCGCAATCACCATAAGCGTGCTGTAACCGGTGAAACATGAAACGCGGTACATTGACCAGTGAGCGATTATCTTCGCATCAATCTACCAGCTAAATCAGAGACGACCCATCTCTTCGCACATTAAAATACGGCACAGAGCGAAAACAGTCTAGCTCTCAAGTGAGCCATGGTGACACAAGAAACCGCCCGGAAATACCAAGTTGTAGAAGACCTCCCGGGCGTCGGCCCATCAACAGCTGACAAGCTGAAAGAGCTAGGCTTCCACACAGTCGAGAGTCTAGCAACAGCCACCATCAGAGAACTCGTCCCGGCTGGGATCGGCGAGAAACAGGCCGCCAAGATCATCGGCGTGGCCCGAGACAGCATCTCACTATCCTTCATCAGAGCTGACGAGCTGATGAGGATGAAGGCCAATGTGCTACGGCTCACAACCGGCAGCAAAGCCTTCGACGAGCTGATCGGCGGCGGACTAGAAACCCAGACGATCACGGAAGTATACGGGGAGTACGGAGTTGGCAAATCAGTCCTCTGCCATCAACTAGCCGTCAACGTTCAGCTTCCAATAGACAAAGGCGGTCTGGATGGGGGTGCATTGTATCTGGACACTGAGCAGACTTTTCGTCCCGAATGGATCGTCCGGATGGCAAAATCCGCAGGACTGGAAGCGACGGACGTTGCACAGAGAATAATCTACTCAGAGGCATACAACTCAGATCACCAAGTACTTCTCTTGGAAAAAGCGGATCAGATAATCAAGGACAATAACATACGAGTGATAATAATCGACTCGCTAACATCCCATTTTAGAAGCGAGTACTTGGGGAGAGAGATGCTCGCAGAACGACAGCAACGTTTGAACAATCACATGCACAGGCTAATACGACTCGCCAGAGGATTCAACGCTGTGGCGGTCGTAACCAACCAGGTCATGTCGAAGCCCGACCAGTTCTTCGCAAACTCAGTCGATGCCGTCGGCGGCCACATCGTCGCCCACACGAGCCACACTCGGGTTTTTCTGCGCCGCGCCGCGAGTGGCCCGATCAGGATTGCCCGCCTTGTCTCCAGTCCCTATCTCCCTGAGGGTGAAAGAATATTCAAGGTCACGGAGACTGGTATACTCGACGTGTCGGAGGAGGACGAGGTCAAACGTCGTCGGTAAAATCACACAACTCGGTCCCGACGGACTCTGTCAACCGATTCTTCCAGAACGTAGAAGCCCGAGCATGGACAGATGCCGAGAAAGAACTTGACGGTATCCGTCAGAAAGCGGAGAACGCCCTATGGTACAAGGGATACGTCAAAGGACTAGAAGGTCTATTATTGACATATCGGACCAATGATGACAAGTACATCTATCTTCCGAGAGTGCTCGGAGCCCGCGGGGAAGAATCCATCAATCAGCTCCGGAAAGAATTCGGAGAATTTGCGGCCAATGAGATTCACGGAGAGTACGATCGTGGTTATTTCAAAGCCTTGGAGGATTATGTCACGCTTCTATCTACGATGAAGAGTCCATCCCCCGTGGGCCCGGCGACGCCCCCGGCATCGGAGGAGAAGAAAGAAGCTTCTAAGAAGGATGCGGATTTAGAACAGTATACAGCAGGATCGTCGTAAAGATCATCCAGATAATGTAGGACCCCATTCCAATCGTCACGTGCTTGTTCGGACCCTTCAGCACCTCAGGACCATATCCAAGAAGATTCTTGACGAGAAACACAGAGACAGAATAGACTCCTATTCCTACAGTAATCATAGTTAGTGTGCCGAGACCTACCCCTAGCGACCCGAATCCGGCAAGATTGAAGATGACTCCTGCAAGAACTCCGAAACCGAGCCGAATCCAGTAGACGAGCGAGGCTGGAGGCAGGCGGCCGATGTACACTTCCTTCGATGTCTGAACCGCCACGTTCGACCCGGCGCTCGACAAGGCTCGAAGAAACCGACTGTCATCGTGCTGATAACGTTTTGCCGGAGAATGCGGTGACGTTCACATGAACATTTTATAGAAGCCGAGTCTCCTGGCCGTTCTGCCTTGTCGGTGCACGAGACCGAGCCTGAATCTGTTATCGTACGGGACATCATGACAAGGTCTGTCATCACCGCAAAAGAATCAGACACTGCGGCCGATGCGGCGAAGCTGATGGCTAAACACAACATTGGATGCGTGATTGTCTCAGGCAAGAAGGGAGAGACTATCGGAATAATTACTGAACGGGATATTGTTCAGAGAATCGCAGCCAAGAACCTCTTGCCTTCGAAGGTGACTGTGGGCGAGGCCATGTCGAAGCCAGTCGTTACAGTCAAGGCGGGAGCCAATATCACGGATGCTGCAAAGTTGATGAATCTACGAAAGATCCGAAGGCTAGCTGTGATCGAAGATGGAAAGCTCATGGGAATTTTGACGATGAAAGACATTCTAGAAGTCACCCCAGCAATAATCGATCTCGCCTCGGAGAAGAGTCAAGCTGGACTCGGACGGCCCCCTCGAACAAGTACCTCCCGTCTATCGGGTTATTGCGACGAGTGCGAGACTTGGTCCGAAGCGTTAGTTCAGAAGGATGGAGTTTTCCTATGCCAGGATTGCGCAAAGGAACTTGGCCCGGTCGAAGAAGAGAACTGATTCCACAGTAGGATTGGAAAACCAGAGTATTCTGGTCAGAGAGGCTGACATCTGGAATGAAAACGGTTTCACAAAAGGCTCCATTCTAATCGAAAACGGCCGAATCAAAAGAATAGCTCGCCGGATAATCGACAACGGCGTTGAGAGGATCAATGCTTCAGGCCTCAAGGCGCTTCCCGGACTCATAGATGTCCACGTTCATCTGAGGGACATGGAACTCGCGTACAAGGAGGATTTTGCAACTGGAACGGCTGCAGCCGCGGCTGGAGGATTCACGACGGTGCTTGATATGCCGAACACGGTCCCACCGACCGATTCAGCTAGACGCGTGATTGAGAAACAGAAGGTTGCTGCTCAGAAGACCCGCGTCAATGTTGGTTTTCATGCGGCGGCAGTATCTGATTCTCACGAGATTGAATCCCTAGCGGATGCGGGAGCATTCTCGCTCAAGCTCTACATGCCGAGACCTATTTCCCCATTCGATGTCGAGGATGATCAGACGATAGAGAAAATGATGCGTGCCGCAGCGCGCGTTGGGACGCCAGTAACCGTTCATGCAGAAGACCCTGCCACTACGGAAAATGCGAGCAGGGCAGATGGCTTCGAAGAGGCCGCAGAGGCCCGGTCGCCACTCTTGGAGACTCGCGCTGTCGACAGGTTATGGAGGATCCAGAAGAAGGCTCGTTGCAACGTTCACTACTGCCATCTAACTCTCCGGTCCAGCCTCCGAAAGATTAGCGCCTCTTCGAAATCGACTAGCGAGGTCACGCCTCACCATCTCCTCCTTTCCAAGAAGCTCCTGCCCACTCTTGGCTGGAGAGGATGGATGGTTCCCCCTTTGAGAGCTGAAGAGACAAGACGGAGTTTACTAAAATCCACACTTGCTGGTCTCCCTAGCGCTATCGCCAGTGATCACGCCCCACACACCATCAAAGAGAAGGATCAATCCGCAAGCAAGAGCCTGCCAGGAGTCCCAGGCTTGGAAACGACGTTGCCATTGATGCTGACACTTGTCAACAGACAACAGATGCCCCTCTCGCTTCTGGTGAAACTTCTCAGTGAGAATCCTGCAAGGATTTTCGGTCTCAAGTCCAAGGCCGCGCTCCGGAAAGGAGCCGACGGCGACCTTGTCCTAGTTGATCTGAAGAAGAAATCTAAGATAGATTCGAGTAAGTTCTTTTCGAAAGCGAAGTTCTCGCCCTTTGACGGGTTCAAGACGCAGGGCGCTGTTCATTCTAGCGTTGTTGGCGGGAAAGTCGTCTACACGGAGGGAGAGATCGTCGCCAGAGAAGGCTCTGGCTCCGTGTTGCGAAGTGGTTCAGGTTGAGGTTTGTAGTCGACGGAATGCTTGGAGGCCTAGCGCGCTGGCTCAGAATGGTGGGATACGAGACAGAATATGATTCGAAAGCTGACGACAACATTCTCTTACGAAACTCCAAGACGCCTGACACTGTCCTCTTGACGCGTGATGAAGAGCTGTACAATAGAGCTCTCGCAAAGAGTATTCATTCGGTGCTGGTTCTCGGCGATACTGAGGAAGCCCGACTGGGGCAGCTAGCAAGAACTCTCGGCATCTCCCTTGACATCGACATGGCCTCTACTAGATGCCCTGAATGCGGCGGCGAGCTTCACGAGATTTCTAAGCAAGAAGCCTCAAGCGTCGTCCCGGCCAAAAGCCTCGAACTCTACGATCGATTCTGGAGGTGTACCAGTGCCGAGTGTGGGAAAACGTATTGGGTGGGAAGCCACTGGAAACAGATACGTCACACCCTCGAAGAGGCCCGAAATATAGCGACACACGAAGAGAAGAACACGACATGCTAAGTGTAGAAGAAGGCGAGTTGTTGGTGAAGACGGCGCGGGCAGCCGTTGAAACTCATCTGTCAGGAAAAGAGCCCCAACCGGCGGCTGAACCGAGTCCTAGCTTGAGAGAAGAGAGAGGTGTCTTCGTAACTCTGCTCGATCATGCCAACGGTGGCAATCTGCGGGGGTGTATTGGGATCCCTTTTCCAACTCGATGGTTACTTGAACAGGTTCGAATTGCGGCAGTGGAGGCAGCGACGACAGATTTCCGGTTCGAGCCGGTAGGTCTTGAAGAGTTGCAGAACAGGATTGTCTTGGAGGCGACTGTTCTCTCGGCTATGGAACCTATCTGGGTAAGGAATCCTCTCGACCTTAGAGAGAATATTCTGGTTGGGAGGGACGGTCTGATGGTTGAGGGCATGGGTAGTCACGGGCTGCTGCTGCCCCAAGTCGCCGTTGACGAAGGGTTTGATAGTGAGGAGTTTCTCTCTCAATGTTGTTTGAAGGCGGATCTTCCCCCGGATGCGTGGCTCACCGGAGATGTCCGGGTCTCCCGGTTTCAGGGCCAAGTTTTCGCGGAGGAGAAGCCGAATGGCCGGGTGTTTGAGAGGCGTCTGAAACCGTAGTTCAACTCGCGTGGACTCTCACATCTAGACCGCATGAGTGTCGGATCTTTGAGAATTCGGGACGTGTCGGATAGGTTTCGGGGCTCGGGTTACAGCATGGTAAAACGGAAAATTGTGGATTCTTCTCCGGAAGACTTGTCGAACCTTCAACGCTTGGTTGGCCCTGAGAATGTTCTCGCTCACTGTGCCGGGGTCAACTATCAGGTGTACGTTACTGACACGCGTCTTCTAGTTGGGAAGAGGTTTGCGACTGGTGAGAAGTTCATGAACGTCCCGACAGCGAGCATCAACACTCTAGAGCTGATAACTAAGAGTCTCCTTCCACCGCTGACTTTCGCTGTTCTCGGCGCGATCGCTAGTTTTCTCATCTGGTGGTTTCCAGGGACGAGAATGCTGCCCTTGCCGGTGTTCCCCTACGATGTTGCAATGTTGGCGGGACTCGTTTTCTTCGTGGGATCACTGATAGTGGCTTGGTGGAGAGTGGGGATCGCCGTGCTTCGGATCCGCGTCAACGATTCACAGGATCCTATCACCGTGAAACTGGTCAGTACTTCGAAGGCTGAAGCAGTCTTCAAAGCCCTCAAAGGATAGACGAGCGACAGTATCTTCTAGAACCCTTAAACTTCGAACGCGTACTGAGAATCTGAATTTGACAGGTACGATTCAGGAGGGCGATCTGGTCTTCCTATACCAAGATGCTCGGCGTAACTGGGTTGCACGGGCGGGAGAAGGGCGATTCCATACACATCGGGGCTACCTTGATCTGAAGGATCTGGTAGGGCTGGAGTATGGGGTCTTCGTCAAGACCAGCTTAGGACAGTCGCTCGCCGTGTTCAAGCCACGGCTCCTGGAGCTCGTAAATTCGTTTAACCGGCCCACCCAGATAATGTATCCGAAAGATATCGGTTATGCGATCTATCAGATTGGACTGAAAGATGGAGATACTGCTATTGAAGTGGGCACGGGTAGTGGTGCGCTAACCGGTGCGTTGGCTCAGGCTGTCGCACCGAATGGCCGCGTCTACACTTACGAGAACCGAGAGGAGTTCCTCAGATCGGCCAAGAAGAACGTGGAAAAGACTGGTCTGTCAAGTCGAGTCACTTTTCGAAACCTCGATCCGTCGCAGGGATTCTTGGAATTGAACGCAGACGCTGCTGTCATCGATCTAGGCGATCCCTGGAAGATGGTAGCCCCAGCTTGGGAAGCTTTAGCAGGTGGTGGAATGCTGGCGGGCTTCACGCCCACCGTAAACCAATTGGAGAAACTCGCTGAAGCGCTGAGAAAGGGTGGATTCCTAGTCCTTGAGGCAGTTGAGTTGTTGATGCGGGAATTCAAGACTGAAGCGGGTAAGGTGCGACCCGAGTCGCGGATGATTGGGCACACAGCTTACGTTACGATCGCTCGAAAGGTTTTGTTGAAAGAATAAGCGTTCATATATGAGAAAGATGCTTGAACCATTCAGCACGGGCCCGGTCGCAATGAGCGCTGTTCGCTTCGGAGACTCAGATCTCGCCAAGATCCTTCGTGGAGTCCTGGTAATTGTGGCTGCGGGACTGATGATTCTTCCAGCATATCTCAACTATGAGATCTGGAAGACCGGATTCAACCCGGTCGTGTCAATGGCGATTAGCCTACAACTGTTCGCTATTGGAATCGTGCTCTTCATTCTCGCAGTGGGCAAAGAGAGACGAGCGCCAAAGTCCCAACCTCAGTAAGTGCATCTACGCCTAGGTCCTTTGGATATTGCTCGATAATTTCGACGTTCTAGATCTCAACTAGACGATGGTCAGCGGCGGGTCGATCCGCTTCCGATGGTCCGATTGGGGATGTGGCGATGAGACTCTATCCGCCCACTCCTTGACGACCCCGACCAATTGAAGTCTCAAAACTTCTCCCATGAGCTGTGATCTTCTAACCGTCCTGATGTTATCTGCGAGTTGGATTGAACCGAGCACATCCTTGGTCCACTTTTCAAGATCCCTGCGCCCAATGTGATATTCCAGCGATTCTAGCGGGACTATCTTGAGAGCGTCAATGAATTCTTGGATAGATGTTGCAAGTATTCCCGAATATTGTCCGAGTCCCGTGTCAAAGTAGAATGACTTGTCCCGAGGGACCGCAATGATCCCGTCCACCGTGTCTCCCTCTTCGACCCTTGTATTGGGCCAGAGCTTGCTTCCAGGGAGGATCCTTGCATTGTTTCCGATGTTGCAACCTTGTCCGATTATTGCTCTGTCAATCAATACTTCGTTGCCGATGACAGCTCTCTCGCCGATTATTGTTGATTTTATGGAGCAGTTTCTTCCGAAGACGGTGTTCTCGAACGCGACTCCCGTCTCAAAGCTCGTCCCAGACATCAACCTTGAGTTTTCTTTCAAGACGGTCCCGGGTTTAATCTGGACGTTTTCCCCTAGCGACGTCTCGTTTTCGATCCATGAGGGGCCCAGCATCTGGGAACCTCGGCCAATCTTGACGTCTCCTCTGACAAACACCGGCTCTCCCGGGCTTCCGATTAGTTCTGCATCTTTGGGGGGGTCTGCAGCGAGATTTCGAAGAACCCAGTTTACTCCCTTCAGATACCCTTTCAATTCCCCTACATCGACCCAGAATGAGTCAGACGTGAAGCCGAAAAGGTGCTGGCCTAGTCTCATCAAGTAAGGGAAAAGATCTTTCGCGAAGTCCCACTTTTCATTCTCGACATAGTCCAAGACGTCTGGTTCGAGGATGTAGAAGCCTGTGCTGACCAGATTGCTCGGAACGGTACCCGGAGCAGGTTTCTCGACAAACCTGACGATCTCATTCTCCTCGTCCACAATCGCGACTCCGTAAGCAGACGGATCGTCCACATTGGTCAGCGCGATAGAGACTTCGCCTTGTCTATCTGAATGGAATCTTGCCATGTCCGTGAGCGGTATTTCGCTGACTACATCTGCTTGGACGACGAGAAAAGTCTCGTCGAGTAGATGGGCAGCTAGCTTCAGACTTCCAGCTGTCCCGAACGTGACCCCTTCCGGCTCAACGACATATGTTACTCGGACTCCGAACCGTGACCCATCGCCGACGTACCCCATTAGCTGATCTTTCAGGTATCCTGGAATCATGATCAGATCCTTGAAACCATTCTGGGACAGATGGGATAGCACGTAGTGGATTATCGGGTTTGGACCCAAAGGAAGCATTGGCTTTGGCCGGGTAAACGTCAGCGGACGCAGACGCGTGCCTTCCCCTCCGGCCAGAACTACGGTCTTCAAAGCTGGCGAGATCGATGCTTACTCGCGTTCTTCCTCCATTAGCAGTTCGGGCCCTCCAAGCGTAATATGCGTAGCGGCTAGTCTAGGGACGCCACATGGAAACGTAGCGCGCAAAAGGGCCAGAAACAGTCAGTCAGAAAATGGAGAAGTTAGCTCTGTTCGAAAAGCCGCGTCAACCTTTCCGCAACATCCTTCAGCTTGTCTTTGTATTCGGCAATTTTTGAAGCGTTGGATTTCGCTAGATCCTCGAGGTAGGAGACGAAGTCTTTCATCTCGCTCACCATGGAGTCGACGGAGTTGGGTCTCTGTGAGAATGGGAAGCCAAAGGGGAATGTTCCCTCATCCTTGCCCTTGTCGGTAAGTTCATAGCGTCCATCCTCCCTCTTCCTAATTGCGTCCTCTTGGACCATCTGTTCTAACAGGGGGTAGATTGAGCCTGGTGACGGTCGCCAGCCTCCCCAGCTCATCTTCTCGATCTCATCGATAATCTCGGCGCCATTCTTGGGCGAGCGAGCTATCATGGAGATGACCCAGGGTCTGAGCCATCCTCGCCTCATTCCGCCCCAATGTCTATGGCCCCACAATTCGGGTCCGATATCGTTTATTCGATATCGGCTATTAAGCTCTTCGGTCCCTACTTCTGATCCAGAATGTTGCCGAGACGCACCCTATCCACGCCAGTATGGCTATACTGCCGAATGATACCTCTAGGCCCAGGAATTGGGAGACGTATCCACTAGCCAGCCCCAGGATCGACGCGCCTATTGTCTGGCCCGATGAGAGAACTCCGAAAGATCGTCCGGATTGCTGACCAATGGAGCCCAGGTAGCGTGACAATTCTGTGTAGGTCAAGGGATACGTGGCGGAAATTGAGAATCCCGTAGCAAGTAGAGTTATGGTGGCAAGAATCGCGTTTCCAGAAAGCAGAGTGAAAGCAGCAACAGAACACGCTGCGACAAGATATGAGATCGCTAAGAGAGCATTAGTCGGGACGAAACGGGTCCAGCCCCCAGTTGCAATAGCTCCCAGGGACGCGAAGGCAATGAAAGCGGAAACTATGAGATTCGCCTGTGAAACGTCCAGGTGTGCCCGAGTTCCGAGGAAGATATTGGCGAAGTTCAAGATGACCGCGTAAGTCCCACCAGAGATGAAGGCTGCAAGGATGAAGAACAGAGGAATCGTCCGTCTTGTTTGCGGCTTCGAGCTGGATGGAGTTTGAGGATCATTGGACATCGCAGAATGTCGACCTCTTAGGGAGGTCAACGTTAGGGTTACATCAGCCAGAGTCCAGACCGCGAACACAATGAATGTTGTGCGCCAGCCCACTGCTAGATATAGAGGAGCTGAGGTCAAGAACACAAGTAAGACCCCAACATTGCCAAAGGCGCTCTGAAATCCCATCGACTTCTGCAGTCTTGGACCGGTGTACGATTTCGAGATAGTGGATATTCCAACAGGATGGAAGAAGCTGGAACCCAAGCGTAGAAAAATTACTGAAACTAACAGACTCAAGAATCCGGTCGCGAAGACGAACGAGACAACCGAGACGGTGATTATTGCTATTCCGATCGCGAGAAGTCTTCCAGGATCTCTTCCTTCGCTGTAGTGACCAACCACAGGCTGGAATATGATATTGACCAAGTAGCCGAGCGCGACGATAATCCCTACTTGGAGGACGGAGATGTTGAACAGCACCAAGACAATCGGGAATAGGCTGGACAGGAGGTAGACGGAACCATCGTTGGTAGCGTGGTTCAGAGAGACTAGATAGAGAATCCTATTCGAAGAACTAGTCAAGGCAGGTCTGGAGAGAAGAATAGATGATTAGCGATCTGACAGCTTTCAACGAAACCGCAAAGTCGATCTGTGAGTATTTCCTATTCTCCTAACTTGTTCCCACAACTCTGACAGAACTTTGAGGCTCCAGCGACCTGGGCCTCACACTTTGGGCACAGTCGTGTCGGGGTCATACTTACTTTCAGCTCATCACCCAACCTGGCGAGATAATTCGTTATGCTGCCACCAATCATGATAACTGCTCCCACGAGAACAATGCTCAATCCTACCGATAGTGTTTCTGAATTGGCCAAGAAAACTGTAATGTATTGTGTGCTTGCAGCTGCAGTACACGCAGGTCCCGACGAGGCAATGCACTGGATGTAGCCTACCTCGCCGTAACCGCCGATCAAAGCAACGACACCACCGACGGCTAATATTATCGCACCGATTTCGAACAAACGATTCCTTTGCAAGGAGCGATCTCGATTACGGCCCGGAACGCCCCTTTATCCGGTTTTGCCAAGAATAAGCGACCCCCCGTTTCGCAAGGCGACTCACTAGTTGTTTGAACTCAAAGGTCGACGCGCCTAGTTCTCTCCGGTTCTCGCTCAATTATGGCAATGTATGAGGGACCTTTAGATGAGAAGAATCGCTTTGCTTTCCATCCGGTCCCTTTCAATATCTGTTTCATCTCTTTCTTTGAGGCGAGAAGGTAGTCGAACCAGGGCGTGGCAAGGTTTCTGTAGCGTATTCTGATCTTCACCTGTCCAGGCATTCTGCCTCGCCTTATGTTCATGAGATGATAACGTCGGTAAGCAGGGTCCACCGGCGGCTTGTAGATTTCCAGGCTCTCGGCGATTATTCTCCCTTTCGGACTCATCATTTTCGAGAATTTTTTCAGCAAAACGCGTGCTTTGATCTTGTTGCTGAAGAGTCCGAAGTTGTTGCCCAACATCAAGATAGTGTCAAGCCGTCCTAGAGATGGTCCAACGTCGTCGATGGACATGAGCCGGGCATCCTTGAGTCCCCTAGTCCTACAGACTCGAACGGCCAGAGGAGAAATGTCTACTCCAGTAATGTCCAAGCCTTTCTCTTGGAGAAACAGAGAGTGTCTTCCTCCGCCACAGCCGATGTCCAGAACTCTCCCCTTTGCGAATCGGATTGCGGACCTCTCTCGAGCTGGCCAGTCTTTGTACTGGGACAGGTATGCTTCTCCACCGCCAGAGTTGACGAAGCCATCGTCTCTCTCGACAATCTCGACACCGAGCGCTTTTCCTCTGAAGTAATCGTAGATCAGGCGACCGTAAACATCTTGGCTCCTTCCGCACATCAAACTTCCAACTTAAGCCTCTTGCACCCGCTTCGGATCCCGCTCCCATGCTGGCGACGTAAAGGAATGCCAGTGCCCTGAGATTCTATTCTTCGATCTCTGGCACATGCGAGGAGGCGGGAACGTTGCGTGGACTCCGGTTTCGTTTGGTTTCTTTGTAACGGGATTCTATCCAACCGACTACCTTGTCTTCAGTTACTGCGTCAGCTTCTGCCTGTTTGTTCACGTTCTCCGCAATCACTTTCAGGAAATCTTTAGGGTTGACAGGCTTGATGATGTAGGCATCTGCTTGTTGATTTACTGATTCGACGGCGTTCTCCAGAGTCGGATATCCTGTGAGGATAATCTTCCTTGCTTTAGGAAGAGCATCATTGATTTTCGGAAGTAGTTCTGTTCCGTCCGTGTCTGGCAGGTTGATATCGATTATTGCTATGTTGTAGAGTTGAGCTTTGCACTTTTCGAGGGCTTCGGAGCCGGTCTGGGCAGTGTCGACATTATAGCCCTCTGGTTCTAGGATTTCCTTGAAGCTGTTCAGGATTCCTGGGTCGTCGTCGACGATGAGGATGCTCTTTCTTTCCATTATGCGATCATATCTTTCGGTCGAGTGGTATCTCGACTGTGAAGGTTGTTCCCTCTCCAATTTTGCTTGAGACTTTGATGTCGCCGTGGTGAGATTCGATTAACAGCTTGGCCACTGCCAGCCCAAGTCCGACGCCTTTCTCTCTGGTCAAGGCCAGAATCTTCAACCCACTCTTCACTACCGGGATTCCTTTTCCGGTGTCTTGGAAGCTTATCGCGGCTACCTCTTTGTTCTTCCACGCCTTCATCGTTAGATGACCCCCGTCTGGCATTGCTTGTAGTGCGTTCGCGATTATGTTGGTGAAGGCTCGGCGTAGCAAGTTTGGATCGATGGTCAGTTTGGGAAAGTCCAGTTCAAATGAGGAAGAGACTTCTACAGTTTTTGGTATTGTGATCGAGGATAGTGTGTCGTCGATGAGGTCTTTGAGGTCGTATTCGACAAAAGAAGGCTTCGGCTGTCTCGCGTAGTCTTGTAGGTCGGATACGATCTTGTTCATGAATTCGGCTTGTTCTCGAATGGTCTCCAGCGTTTTCTCTACTAGCAAGTTCTGAGGTGCTTCTCCAGACTTCATGCTCTCCGTCGCTAGGTGGATAGTGTTGATTATCGTCTGGAGTGGATTGCGGAGGTCGTGGCCGACCATCCCTGCTGTCTCACCGATGGCGGCCATGCGAGTTGAGTTCCTCAGCATTCTGGTTCTTTCCTCAACCACCTCCTCTAATTGTTCTGTGTGAGCCCTGAGATTCTCCTCGGCTTGCTTTATGCGGTCGATGTCGACGAAAGCTATCACGGCACCGTCGATCTTGTTGTCTGTGGTCCTGTAAGGCCGTATCCAGATGGAATACCAGCGGCCGTTGTTGTCTTTGACTTCTATTTCCTTGGGGGTAACGCTGTCTATTACATCGGTGATCAGAGAGCCCATGTCTGGGGTCTTCGGGTTCAGGTTGATGTCGATAATGGAACGTCCGACGTCGGTCGCGAGCAGGTTGAACATCTTCTCTGCATGGGGTGTGAAACGGCGTATCCGAAGATCGTTGCCCAGCATAATGATGGGCAGGTTCGCGCTAACCAGAAGGTTTGTTATGTCATCATTGACCTGGGTGAGTTCGACGTTCCGGTTTTGTAATTCTTCGTTAACTGTGGTCAGCTCTTCGTTTGTGGACTGAAGCTCCTCTTTGGCTGTCTCCAGCTCCTCATTGGTACTTTGAAGTTCCTCGTTGCTCGACTGTATTTCCTCATTGGCGGCCCTCAATTCCTCTATGGCCGACTCGTTATCCTGTATGATCGACTGCAGATACTCCTTGTTTGCAGAAAGCTCCTGTTCGAGATGTAGGAGCTTGCGATCATCGACCATCTGGTCCCTCGCATACTTTGCGCCCCGAGCTTTGCTCGTTGTTGGCCCTGGGATCGGCCTTGGCAATGCTTCTTCGAACGCTATTAGAAAGTAGGGGAAATTTGTCGAGGTCTTCAGCGGGACTACCTCTAGGTTGACGTCGATATATTTGCTATCAGATTTGATGGCAATCTCTTTCTTCCTAACAGTGTCGCCACTCGTCTTGGCCCTATCTATTGCTGCGCGCAGGTTCGTCATCAGGCCTTCCCGGGCCATTTTCAGAACGTTGAGGCTGGCTTTCCCTGGTGCGGGCTCGAGGAAGAGACCCGTGCGTCCACGAAACTGGATAATCTCCAAGTCACTGTTCACGATGACGGTCGCAGGCGAGTATTTGGTCAACAAGATCCGGTCTGCTTCCTTGAAGATGGCCTGTTCTGGGACTAGACCTTCAATCGGCCGGGACTCTGATCTGTCAACATGCCCAAGTTCAATCCCGTATTTCATCGAGAAGTCGAGTGGAGTACGCGGAACCATAGGCTTCTTGGAATAGATCTTGAGCCGTTTGTTCGCTACACTGAAGATATTGTCGAATTCCCCTATGGTCTCGAAGTCTCCGAGGACGAGGAAGCCGGTGGGTTTGAGAGCGTAATGGAATATTGGAAGCAGTTTCTTCTGCAGAGGCGGCCCGAGGTAGATTAGCAAGTTTCTACAGACGATGAGATCAAGCTTCGAGAATGGTGGGTCGGCTGTTACGTTTTGCTTGGCGAAGATGCACATCTTCCGGATTGTCTTGTTTATCTGGTAGGAGCCGTTCGTCTTAACAAAGAAGCGTCGTAGTCGTTCTGCGGAGATGGCGGGGGATGCGCTGTAAACGCCTTGCCGTGCCTTTTCTAGCACGTTCTCGTTTACGTCGGTGGCGAAGATCTGGATCGGTGGCTTGGTGCGGGCATTGTCCAAGTACTCGAGCAGGCTTATGGCTACTGAATAGACCTCTTCACCCGTCGAACAGCCGGGGATCCATATTCTGATGGGATCTTCAGCGGGCCTGTTTTTCAAAATGTTGGGAAAGATCTCGGTTTTCAGAGCCTCGAGGGTAGCAGGCTCACGGAAGAACGCGGTAACGCTGATCAGAATATCTTGGAAGAGAGAGTTCAGCTCGCCAGGGCTCGTCTGCAGATACTTCAGATAATTCTCCATACTATTGATCTTGAGAATGAGCATCCGTCTCAGGATTCGTCTCTTGATTGTGGCGTGTTTGTAATCGGTGAAATCAACCCCCTTGCCCCTTCGCAACAGACTGAAGATCTTTTCCAGATCGCTTTGAGGCAACAGCTCTTCCGCTTTTTCCGTCTCCAAGTACGGAACGTAGGGATGCTCACTAATCTTGGTGAGTTCCTGGGCTATCTCTTTGGGGGCGAGTATTAGGTCCACGAAGCCCGCGGCGACCGCGCTACGAGGTAGATCGTAATACTTTGCTGATTTCTCGTCTTGAGCAATTGTGATTCCACCTTCCGCCTTTATGGCCTTCAGTCCCTGAACCCCATCCATTGAGGTCCCGGAGAGGATCACTCCAATCGCTCGGCCCTTCAGGTCCAAAGAGAGAGATTGTAAGAAGTGGTCGATGGGCATGTGCTTGCGGTCAATCTCCACACGTGGGGTAAGGTGGAGCGCTCCCTTGGAAATGGTCATGCTCGTGTTCGGCGGGATCACGTAGACGTGTCTCGGCTGCACCTGCATGCCATCGGTGACCTCGTTGACAGGTAGCTTGGTTATCTTGGAGAGAAGTTCAGTCAACAGACTCTTGTAGGTGGGGTCTAAGTGTTGTATCAAGACCAGTGCCATATTGATGGTTGGCGGGAGCTCCCGAAGGAGTTGAGTGAAGGCTTCGAGCCCGCCCGCAGAGGCACCAATGCCTACGACTGGGAAGGACTCATCCGCAGACGTGTCGTTGTCAATAGTCCTCGCCCTCCGAGGAGGTGCCGACCGTATTGGCCTGAACCGGGGTCTCTGTCTACTGGCAGAACTCTTTGTCTTGCTTTGTGATCTTTTACGGTCGACGAGTTCTTGGGCCATGCAGGGAGCGCTTGAGGATACTTCTCGCCGTCAGGGTGGGCTTGGCAGAATATAAAAGAACAACCCACCCCCCTATATTGCATCAATTGGATGAGCAATGCACCTTCGCCTTCGGCCCCACTTCTAGTTGGTACAGTTGGTTACTCAAGCAGAAGCAAAGATTCACCGAGTCGGCCCGCGCCACACCATCTACCTAGCTAAGGATCTAGTGGAAGATAGCACGTTTCCGTTCAGTGCCAACGAGGATCTCACTGTAAGGATTGAGGGAGACGCTCTCATAATAGACAAGACGGGAAAGAGTGGCTACCGGCTTCCTGACATGGAGGCACTGCCAAGTCGTAACCAACATGTAATGGAGACCCTTGACAATCTCAACTTTTCTCCAATCGCTTCAAAGGCGCAGAGGATTCGCCAGATGTTGAGCGAGATTCATGAGGCAGAAATGCTGGAGTCACGTATACGACATATGCCGAAGAGTGAACACGCTATTCTCCTCTGGGAGGAAAAGGGCTTCCTCGACCTTGTGCTGTCGGAGTTCTTTGACCCTAGTGTCACTGGAAAGGCTGCTAAGGGGCTCCTCTCTGCAAAACCTGCCAACATCGAATCCGTAAGCAACTTGTTGCTTGAGGAAGTGTCAGGTCTAGATAGGCAGACCGCTGCGAGGAAGATAAGAGATTGGATGTTTCAGGTCCACTCAACGAACAACTCCAACCTTCCGACCAGAATTGCAGTGGAGGATTATTCCTGGCTTCTTCAGAATGGCTCGCCCAAAGGACTCTTGGAGGTGGAGCAAAACATCGGGCTCAGGGTTAGAGAGAATATGACGATACTCTGTGGGTATGACGTCTCGAATGTGATTGACCCCAAGCAGTTAGACAAGCTAATGGGTTTCCATGGTTATGCGATCATAGACCACCCGTTCAGAGTATACAGAAGAGCAGGGGATTGATCTTGCTCGGCGGGGCCTGTCCCGGCTCACACATATGCTGGCACGCGTAAACTCCCGCGACTTCAGAAACTTTCTAGTTGACGTGAGAAGGTTTTTGCTTGTCTTTTGATGGTGTATAAAATGTTATATACGTCTCGAATAGAATGAGACCGAGCTGACTCATCGGGAAGTGTCTTGGCGGTGCCCAAGTTTATGCTTAGCATGAGGGAGAAGGCGTTCGCAGTAATATCTTTTGAAGCACAGAACAGAGGCGTGACGGTTCAAGAACTCTTGAGGGCCGTAATTGTGCCCGAGTGGGCTAGGGAAAATGTGCAGGCTTCCACTACCCCGCGGACTATGATGCAAATTACGCCCGACCAGACCAAGCCCTCGATGTCCGCCAGACAGCGAGATTCGAAGCTCGCAATCACTGTGGGTCAGTTGAGGACCTAGTCAGGAGTTGCTTTCAACGAGACGTGAGGTTACGCGAAATTCTGTGCAAGCATGTGTAGCCTGCTCTGAGGGAGGTGAATAGATGAAGAATGTCAAACCCGGTGATAGGGTGTGGGTCAAGACCCCGCGGGCAATAGTAGAACGTAAGGTTGGAACAATAGTCGCGGCTAAGAAAACGCCCAACGGCGTCCGATACGTCGTAGAATGGGAAGTCGACTTGTTGGAGCTCCCGAACGGACACCACCCTGGATACCTCGCCAACGAGATCGTTCCTATAAGCTGAAGCGTTCGCTTGATGAGGATCATTGATGAAGTATCGCAATACTCTTTCGTTGAATTGCGAAAGCAGCAGTGCTTCGTTGTCTCCGGAAGTCTGCACACAGCGTCCCAAGAGGTTGAGCAGGCTATCTTTGACCGCTTTTCCCGTGTTGTCGAAGCGTTTGGCCGTACTATTCCTGTGATTCTCTCTCTGCTGCCGCTTCGGTGACACGACTGTCAGCAAAGGCGGTGGTGGCGTCCGTTGGTGATGGGCATCTCTTCCAGGCAGGGTGTCTCAGTCGTCGTCTCGACCCTGGGATCCCACCTGCGTCGAACGTCGACCTTACGACTGCTCCCTTCCGGGCCTCGCCGGATTCGACCGTGAGAAGGTAGCAACCCTCTCTTCAGAGAGTGCTCCTCCGCCGCCGACCTGGTAGGGCAGAGATTCATAGTTGATAGCCGGGTCTTCTGCCTGGTCCAGGCTACCGCTCACCAGCGTTAGCGGACCCCCGCATAGGTCGATTTCGGGTAACAGGAAACGACCAGCTTCCCAGTCCCCCACCACCGCCCAAACAGAGCCAACCGAAACAGTCGATATAAGAATATCAGGCAAGAACCGATCGGACAACTTCTCCAGGTCCCATTGCCAAGGGAAAGGGAGTGCTTTTACATGGAAGCTTTTCCGAACCAAGAGGCATGGGCGATGAAGAAACAGAGCTCGAAGCGGACGAGTCAGAGATTGGGGAGACAGCGGCCGAGACCCCCGAACGAGTAGCGTCAAGCAGGACCCTTGTCGACATACCTGTTATTCCCTTCGAGCCATCAACTACAGGAAGCGGGCACGATATTGGAGAAAAACAGGGGAAGCTTCGAACGGCGATTCTTGAACGAGTCTCACAGAACGAGCTCGCGAAGTTCAAGGAAGCGCTGAAAGGGCATCTAGTAACAATAACGTTAGGATTCTTTCTCTGGAAAGGCTCGACAAAAACCACGAACACTAGGGCCGTGAAAGATTTGGACAATCTGATGAAGATAATTTTCGACGTCCTCGGCAAAGGGCAACAAGGACTGGGTCTGCTGGAAGAGGATAGCTACATCTGCGAAGTCTACGCGAAGAAGGAATTGGTCGAGGATCAGGCCGAAGAAGGACTCAGGATCATAATAGAAGAATACGAAGACGAAGAAATGCAAAAGGTGCTAAAGGAGTTCTATTCGAAGAAGAGCAAGGTATCTGCCTAAAGCGGAGGAGCAGTCTCACTCAATTTCTCTTTGGGAAGTTTGGACCATTTGAGAAACTCCGTACTGGGCCTCTCCTCCTCGTAGAGTTCTTTTCGACGGCACTCCAAAGGGTTCGATTCCTTTCGCGCGAGTTCTGCAGCCGTGATGACTTGATGCCCAATCCTTTCAGCGGACTTTCTCACCGGTTCCAGGAACTTGTACCAGCCCTCGTCCCTTAACAGGTGATGATCTATGACCAGAGATTCGACTTCTTTTGCGATCATTTCCATGTGAAGCAATGCTGTTCGGAAGAATTCTTCGCCGATTCGGAATCCTTGCAGATATGTGGGTGGTCCGCCCAAGATCACCAAACCGGGTTTTTCGTCAAGTATGACTTTGACAGTTTCTTTCGAGACTGGGCCTTGAACGTCAGGCGCGAAGACGAATTTTTCATCTGACTTCTCGATTATGCAGGGCAAGACCCATCCAAGGCCCGATTCATCCTCACCGTGTGGCTGTGGGGGAGGGAAGCGGATGGTTGTTTTTCCAAAGTCGAATGTTCGGTTGTCTGCAGTTTCGAATTT